>Ga0265295_1000435_pt1 | contig 84542 bp, 67 predicted proteins | sample Munlansysbiofilm_FD_192503 | JGI IMG/M metagenome (GOLD analysis project Ga0265295, IMG submission 192503) | Leachate microbial communities from a municipal landfill in Southern Ontario, Canada - Methane capture system biofilm | ecosystem: Engineered > Solid waste > Landfill > Unclassified ... | reverse complement strand
GCGTGAAGAAATCGAAAAGACGCTGAGTCCGGAAAGAGAACGGCACGGCTGCCTGTTCATGGACGAAATGGGGTCGTATTGCGGTACCGTGCAGCGCATATTCAAGCCTGTGCTGAGATATCTCGACGGAAACGACTACAAGGTCAGGCAATGCCAGGGAATCTACCTGCTGAAGGATGTGAGGTGCCGGGGCAGCCAGCTCCCCGAAGGTTGTGACTGTTGCTGCCTGTTTTTCTGGCGCGAGGAGTGGCTGGAAAAAATCTCCGCGATACCGGCAAACTGAGCGGGATACGAAAAGACAGCCTCCTAGTGCCCGGTGCGGTTAATCCTGCCTTCAAATTCCGGCCCTTTGGGTCGCTGTCTGCGTTGCGCCTTCTCGGCTTGACTCAGGCTAGGCCTGCGTCGGCGCGCCTTGCCAGCAACCAAAATGTCTCAGATTTTCTTGACACGACTAACCGCACGGGACACTGCCTTTGCGGCACAGACGAACGATCATTTCCAGCGCCTTCTGCACGCCAGGGGAATCCTGCTCGACAGGCTTCAGGTCCACATCCCCAAACCAGGCCAGATATTCCGACCAGGGGCCTTCGCAGATCATGTCATAGACACAACGGCTGCAACCCGGACCCTTCGCCTTGATCGCCCGGCGCGCATGGTTCCAGTCCCGCGTTTTGTCGTGGACCGGGGTAAATCGCTTTTCGCTGCTCCGCAGTTCGTGCAGTTCGCCCACCAGTTCGGGAAACGCCGGGATAACGCAAAACGGCACCGCTTCAAAATCGATGGCCACTTCAAATTCCTGGGCAGCCCCGATCAGCGCCTCCAGACAACCGCCGAGTTCCGTGTAGCGAGGCAGCAGCAAATGCCGATTTTTTCGGGCATTGCCCAAAGCGTGAGGATAGGCGAAATTCACTCTTTTGACCCCGGACTCCGCATAAATTTTCAACATGCCGCCCAGCCGGGACAGATTGCCGCGTGACATCACCACTTTCCCCTCGACCCGGCAGCCGCGGCGGGCAAGATTGCGAATGCCGGCAAGGGTCTGCTCAAAGCTGCCCTGGCGTTGCGTTACGGCATCGTGGAAATCCGCCTTGTCACCGTGCAGGGGAATCGTGAAACAGAGGCGGTCGAAGCCGCGGATGGCGTCACACAGCGCCTCGCATGCCAAGGCGCGGCCATTGGTCTGAATGCCCACGGCAAAACCCCAGGACTGCGCCTGCCGCACAAGGTCGACAAAATCTTCGCGGATGGTCGGCTCGCCGCCGGTAAGCACCACCCGCGCGGCGCCCTGCCGATGATATTCCCGCAGCAGATTCATGGCTTGCTCCGTTGTCAGATCGATGGCCATCGACCGTGCCAGCAACGCATCCCGGTTGCCGGCAATCACGCAATGCAGACAATCGTTGTTGCAGGAATAGCCCAGCTTCAAATCGCAGATCAATTGACCCGTTTCCGCCATGCCCCTTGCAATCATCGCCTCCTCCATGAAAATCGGCTGGCAGGGTCAAAAAACCCTTATCAACCGGTGGTCCGGAAATTTTTTGCGCAGTTGCTCCCATAGCTCGTCAGGGTTCGGGGGACAACCCTTGCCCGCGGCGGCTGACGATACAATGCGAATCAGATTGGTGGGACAACGGGGCCGATAAGCATCCATCACCGATATATCCACTGTCTGGATCAATTGCCCCGGCCAGTCCGCGAAAGGCTCAAGCCCTCTGCTGCCATATCGGTCGGAATATCCCTTTTCCACCCCCGGACAACTCGCCGCGGCAAGACAGTCGGAACAGATTTGCGGCCTGATATAAAGCTCCGGGCAGGAGTCGATCATCAGGGGATCCGACTCCGGATGACATTGCGTAATAAAAATGGGCAACAGACAAAGCGGGCTTTTTTCCAGCACGAAATAGATCCCGTTTTCAAGCGCGACGTCGACCGCTTCCCACAGTGCGTTGCGCAGATCATCGACAGGCGCAACCAATTCGGGGTGTTTGCAGCCATCAATCAGCATGGAATATTTCACGCGCTTCACACCCAGTTCGGCCAGCAAACGGGTAATGGAGGCAAGGCGTGGCATGTTGTCCCGCAGCATGACGATATTGACCAGCAGCCGGCAACGGCAGTCCACCAGGTTTTTCAGACCGGCACAGGTTTCCTCGAAACTTCCCGGTACCCGCGTCAGGCCATCATGTAGAGCGGCTGTATCGCCATGCAACGAAGAACGGACCACCACCGGATATCCGGCGAGGCGTTCGGCGTTCTCCCGCCGATGAAACAAACGGCCGTTGGTAGCGAGGCTTATGCGATGTCCCCGCATCGCCGCATATTCCAGCAACGCCCAGAAATCCGGATACAACGTCGGCTCGCCACCAAACAGATCGACCCACTCCCCTGCGGGAACAGCTGCCAGGGTTCTTTTGAGAGAATCGAAGCCCGGCTGGACCCCCCGCGCAATCTCGTGGGATACCATGCAGAAACGACATCGATTGTTGCATGCGCCGGTCAGACGTAAAACATGCATGACGATCCTGTCTAGCCGCGCATTTCCGCCCGGGCTTTTTGCAGACCGCCACGCAGCGCCTGATAGCGCATCAGGGCATTGAGCTGCTCGGGGTCGCTGGCCATTTTCTCGAACACGAAATCAAACAGAAACCTGGTCAGCCGGCAACGGAAATCATCCGGCGGCACCGGCGTGAGCCCCCGCCCTTCCGCATAGCTCATGACCGGGCACAGTCCGCAATAGGGTTCATAGGCGCAGTCGCGACATAGTGGAGCGGAGGGGATGGAAGCACGCACCAGGTCCCGCGCCTTTTGCAAATGCACGATCTTTTCATAGGTGTCCAGGGCAACATTGCCCAGCCGGAACTCGGGAAACGAGCGGGCCTCGTCGCACGGGTAAATGTCGCCGTTGACATCATAGGCCAACTGACTGAAAACCGCGCCGCAGGGGTTGCGAAAATCGGCAAAGCCGACATCCGAACAATCCACCACCTTTTGCAGCGCCAGCAGCAAAAAGCGCTCCGTGACCACCACTCCCTCGTCGAGCAGGGCAAAGGTGTAATCCAGAATTTTCCGGTAACAATCCAGATAAGCGTCGAAATCGGAGATGTGGCTGTCGTCACGCCCCCGTCCCAGCGCCTGAGCCGGATTCAGACAGAGGATATCGATCCCCAGAGACAGGTGATGATCCACAATCTCCTTGTAATGCGGCAGGGACGCGGGGGTAAGCACCGTCAGAAAGCCGGCGTGGCAGCCCGCCTGCCGCACCTGTTGCACCGCCGCCATGACTTGCCGGTAGGAACCGCACCCGGAACAGAAAGGGCGGTTGCGATCATGAATGTCTGGCGGTCCGTCCACGGACGTGGAAAGTCCGATCTGATTCTCCTTCAGGTAGTCGAGTGTAGAGGGGGTCAGCAATGTCAGGTTGCTCACCAGGGAAAAACGCACTTTTTTTCCGGTCTGCCGGGCTCTCTCCCTGGCAACAATGACCGTATGCCTGACGGCATCCAGATTGAGCAGCGACTCGCCGCCCTGAAACTCGATGGCCAACGATGGCACCGGACTGTGAAACGCAAAATCCACGATTTTTTCCGCGGTCGGCGCATCCAGATCCTGCAACGGGCCATTTTCCGGGGTTGACGAGGCGTGGCAATAGCGGCAGGCCAGATTGCACCGGCGCGTGGTAACGACAATATGCAGGGACGCTCCGCGCAGATGGGGTGCGCGCCAACGTTCCAACGCCTGTTCAAGATCCTGTTGATTGTCTGGTGTGCGGAGCAGACCCCTCCGCTCAAGCCGTGCCAGCAGTTCCGCGTCCGCACGACAGGCATGCAGGGCAGCAAGCTCCTGCCGTGACACGAACATCCAGCTGCCGTGATCGGATACAAGCACCACTCGGTCCGACAGAGCCCTGGCCCTGAAATTGGCGCGCCAGTCATGACTGCTCACTGCCACCTTGCCGTCGATCGACATCCGAGGTTCCTTCCTTGTGATCGGTGCCGGGGAACACATCTGCCCCGGCACCGTCTACGACCCGCCTCAGTTGGGTTCCATCCATAGTTTCCGGATGGATGCAGCGTAGGTTTCATGCGGGAAACGAGCAATTTTTCGTTGTGGCGAGGAAATCAAGGGATTGCGCGGAGGCGTACATCGGTACGCCGCACAAGCAAGCCTGCGGATTGACGCCGCCACAGCGGAAAAGGACCGTTTCCGGATGAAAACTATTTAGTGCCGCGGAATTCCTTCTTGAGGCGAAGCATGTCGCCAACCAGCATGTCATGCATGACATCCTGGAACATGTCGCTGCAACCGTTGGAATGGCTGTTGTTATTGTGATCATCCTTCCAGTGGTTCACATGACTGTCCTTGCAATGGGAGGCGGCAAAACCGCTGCCCAGCTTCTCCACTTCCAGAACATTCAACGCATCCAGTTCCTTGCTCAAATTCGCGAAATCGAGGCGGCGGATCAGTTCGATATCCGCTCCCGTGACATGGAAATCCTTCTCGATCTGCTCGGGAGCGCGCAGATATTTTTCACGAAAAGCGGCATCAGTGGCGGAAAAATAGAGAAACTTCTGCACCGTCAATATTGGCTTGCCCGCGCTCTTTTCCTTGCCCATCGTAATCCTCCTTTTGAAACGCTGCTGTTTACGCTTTCGCTCTGGCCGATTTCAGCCGGCGGCTTCGGTTATCGCAATCCCCATCCATCTCACCCCCCTTCCGCCAAAGGTCCAGCAATAAGGTGTCGCCATCCTGGAAAAACGAGTATTGTTTGAGTTTAATTTTATATTTAAAAAAATCAAGAAAATAAATATAAATTTTCTAATTTATTTAAGGAAACAAAAACCACGCTGTCGCGGCCAGGGACAGGCGGTGCAGGAAAAGATGAAGCTGCCCGCTAAAGGCCTTGTTTTCCAAGGGAAGCAAAAAAGCCGGAATATGCCGATGAGGATGAGGGGCCTCAGGCGTCGGGCGCAGCCGGCTCGCTGTCCCGCAGCTCGCCGGACACCTGAAAGTGATGCATGAAGCACCGGTCGATCCAGTCCTTGAGGTAAAATACCCCCCTTCCCTGGAGGGCGAACCTTCCCCGGCCCAGAAGGCCCCGGCCGTCTCCCAGATTGAGAAGCAGCAGATGCTTGTCCCGGGGAGAAAACCGCAGCAGGGGCTGATCCTCAAGGTATGCCATGAGATTCCGATAAAGAACCGGACTTTGCCGGATAGCATGCACGCAGGCCTTGTCCAGGGGATGGTCCCGGAAGGTTATGCAGTCTCCGCCACCGAATATTTCCGGATAATGCACCGACTGCAGGCAGGCGTTGACCAGCAGGCCGCCATCCTTGCCCACCGGTAAAGGCGAGGCACAAAATGGCCCGGACGGCCGAACCCCCGTGGCACACAAGGCCAGGTCGAAGGGAAGCTCACTGCCATCATCCAGGCGGGCGCGGCCCTGCGCCGCCGCAACCACACGAACGCCCTCGCGAATGCGGACGCCGCGTCTTTCGAGGGAAGCCCGGCACAGACGGCGGGCCTTGTCGGAGAAACGTGCGAGCAAACGGTCACCAGCCACCAGGCCGACCGCAAGCCGACCATGGATCCGCGCAGCCAGGCAACACAGGTTACCGGCAACTTCGACGGCGGCCGGCCCGCCGCCGATCACCAGCACCTGGAGAGGCCGGCGAGAGCGGCACGCGAGGATCTGACGTTGCGCCAGCAGAAGATTTTGAATCGGCTTGACCGGCAGCACATTATCGCGAGCTGCGCCGATTCCTTTTAGCGGCACATTGCTGCCGGTATTGAACGAAACCACTGTGTAGCCCAACTGCCGACCGTCACGCAGGGTCAGTCGGCGCTGCCCGGCATCGATATGCGCCACCTCCCCTTCGAGAAATGCGCCACCGCGATCCTCGACCATACGGCGCAGATTGAACCGGCTTTGTGCGGGAAGATAGATACCACCGAGCAGCCCCGGCCCCATGCATGCAAAATAATGACAGGGAGCGGAACTGACCAGAGTGACGCGATGCCCCCGGCTGACGAAATCGTCAAGACGCTGCATGACAGTCAGGTGGGCATGCCCGCCCCCGACCAGCACCAGATGTTTTTTCATGAATACGCCTCCGGTTGTGAGCAACGCGGAATTACCGGCACGGCAAATCCCTGAGAAGCATGATCCACAATCCCCTGGGACAAAGCCTTTACAAAAACCGTTCCCCCATTTACCATGAAAGCATTATAAATCGAACCCCATTGCAAACTTTTTTCCGCGAAAGGAAACACCATGAAGCGTCTGATTTTGTTGCTGATCGCCGCGATGCTGGTCGGACCCCTGTCCGGCTGCGGCTACAACCAGATCCAGCAGAATGAAGAAGCGGTCATTGCCGCCTGGGCGGATGTAGAGGCAACCTACCAGCGGCGCGCCGACCTGATTCCCAATCTGGTATCGACGGTCAAGGCATATGCGGCCCACGAACGGGAGACGCTGCAGGCCGTGACCGAAGCGCGCGCCCAGGTGGGGCAGGTCAGGGTCAGCGCCGAACAATTGAACGACCCGCAGGCCATGGCCGGATTCCAACAGGCCCAGTCCCGGATGTCCGGCGCCCTTTCGCGGCTGTTGCTGGTAGCTGAAAACTACCCAGATCTCAAGGCCAATCAGAACTTCATGGATCTGCAACATCAGCTCGAAGGTACGGAAAACCGCATCAATGTCGCACGGCAGCGTTACAATCAGGCGGTTCAGGTGTTCAACAGCTCGATCCGTACCTTTCCCAACAACCTGACCAACAAGTTTCTTTTGCACCTGGAACGCAAGACCCCCTTCCAGGCCGATACCGAAGCCGCAAAAGCGCCTGCGGTCAATTTCTGAGATGCGGCGGACAGTCCTTTTCATTCTTGGCTTGCTGCTGTTTTCGTCTTCCGGGCTGCACGCCCTGGACGTGCCACCAGCCACAGCCTACGTCAATGACCGTGCGGACATGCTGTCGCCTGCCATCGAACGGCAGCTGGAGGAGGATCTGCGCAACTTCGACCGCAGTGATTCGACCCAGCTGGTGGTGCTGACCATCCCTTCCCTGGAAGGTGAGGTGCTGGAAGAATACAGTCTCAGGGTAGCTGAAACCTGGGGCATCGGCCAGCGTGGCAAGGACAATGGCGCCCTGCTGCTGATCGCCCGCGACGAACGCAAGGTGCGCATCGAAGTCGGCTATGGCCTGGAGGACCGCCTGACCGACCTTCTGACCGGACGTATCATCGACCGGGAAATCACGCCACGCTTCCGTCGCGGCGATTTCGACGGCGGCGTGGTAGCCGGCGTGCAGGCCATGGCCCAGGCGGTGCGTGGCGCCTATCGCGCCGAACCAGCCCAAAAGCGCCGTTCAAGCGGCTTCTGGACTCTGCTGCTGTTCCTTGGTCCCTGGCTGCTACTGGCCGGGCCGCGGCGCACTTCCCACCGGCGCGGCGGCATCTGGTTTGGCGGAGGAGGATTCGGCGGTGGCGGAGGTTTTGGCGGCGGTGGCGGCTTCTCCGGCGGTGGCGGAGGCTTTGGCGGCGGCGGTTCCTCAGGCAGCTGGTAGGAGAAAAAATGAAAAGCACAGCGCGTAATTTTTTTTCAGCGGAAGAGCAGCAGCGCATCAGGCGCACCGTGGAAAACGCGGAAAAGGCCACCAGCGGCGAAATCGTGCCGATGGTGGCGTCCTGCGCCTACGACTATCCCCGCGCCGAGATTCTTGGCGGCGGTTTTTTCGCCCTGGCCGCGGCCACCACCTTGAGCTGGGGCTTTTTCCAGGAATCCCTGTGGGTTTTTCTGGCCTTGTTTGTGCTGCTCTATCTTCCGTGCAAATGGCTCATCCGTTTCTGCCCGCCCCTCAAGCGCTCCCTCATCAGCGATCGGGAAATGACCGAGGAAGTCGCGGAAAAAGCCCTGGTGTCCTTCGTCGAGAGGGAATTGCATCACACCCGGGACAATACCGGAATTCTGATCCTCATCTGCCTGTTCGAGCATCGCGTGCAGATCCTGGCGGATCGCGGTATCAATGCCGTGGTACCGCCCCGGACCTGGGAACACATCGTCGCGGAGCTGACCGCCGGGATCCGGCAGCAACACGCCTGCGACGCACTGTGTCTGGCCATCCAGAAATGCGGCGAGCTGTTGGCTGGTCAATTCCCGGCACGCAGCGACGACGAGGATGAACTGCCCAACCTGGTCCTCGAGTAACCGTCACCGGATTTTTGCGTCCACCGCCAGCGGGGCTTCATAAAAATCGCGGTTGCGGTTTGCCCTGGACCACCCCGGCAGCAACAGGCTGTAGTTGCAGGTGGCCCGCACATCCAGATCGAACATGGCGCGCGCCAGACGATACCGCTCCGCATCCACGCCGTAGGCACGTCTCAGCTGCGCAAAAACGCGTGACAGATTGGTAAGCAGCGGCAGCTTGCGGCGCTTGCGGGCAGCGCCGAGAAACGCCCGGCCCCGTGAGCTGGACCCGAGCAGGCGCAGGTAAAAAGGGCCGGCGGCCAGCATCCCCTCCATGAGGTCGGCCCGCACATCGTTGAGAACGTACATCAGGATGCGTTGAATCCGGGTGCGGGTAAACTGACGCACCTTCACCGCTTCGACCAACGCCTGCATATCGGCGCTGCTGACGGCGGCTTCCGCCAGGCGGGCATCGAGGCCGTTTTCGACCTGATAGAGCGTCCGCAGATAATCGCGTCCACGGAAGATCTGCGCCAGCAACAGCCGGTGCAGCAGATCGTCATCAGGGCTCAGCCCCTTCCCGAGAGCCCGACGCAGGATATCGGCCGACGCCCGCGGCAACAACCCATCCACCTTTTTGCCCGCCGACAGGCGTTGCCGGATGCCGGTAGCGCTGGCGACATTGCCCTCCCCCACCGTTTCATCATGATAACCGGCTCCGATACGCGAAATGGTCAGCGGCCGGATGGAGCTGCCGGTCGCCCACAGGGCGCGCAGGTATTCGATGCCGAGGATATTGTTGGGCTGCGCCAGTACCAGGCAAGCGGCATCGTCGTCGCACAATCCGGCATATGCACGGCCGCGGGCGGCGGCAAAATGCACCCCCTGGCGCAGCAGGGCAGCGGTTTCGTCGGCCACCTGCACGCGATGTTGGTCAAGCAGCCGGGCCACGCGCTCCAGGTTTTCCAACGCCCCTGATTCGCTGCCGAAACACAGACTGCTGACACCAAGGGCATCCAGACATCGAACCGCTCCGAGGGCAAAATGCGGCGCGCTGCCACAGGCAAAGGGGAACGGCAACTCTATGACCAGGTCGATGCCGCAGCGCAGTGCCATTTCGGCCCGCAACCACTTGTCCACCAACGCCGGCTCACCGCGCTGCAGAAAATGCCCGCTCATCACCGCCACCGCCACCTCCGCCCCGGCCGCCTCAAGGCTGGCCCGCAGATGTTGCCGATGCCCGTTATGGAAAGGATTGTATTCGGTGATCAGGCCGACCGCGCGCATGGCGGGAATCCTTTTGAAGGGTCAAGGGTCAAGGGTCAAGGGTCAAGGAAAATCATCCTTTTCATGGAGCCAATGACAAAGGACAAAGGGCCATTGACAGGTCTGCCACTTGTGACGACGCGGGGACGTAACCCCGCGTTTTTTTCCAGTTACCGAGGGCTGCGTGATGGGAACCTGGGGGGGGAGTTTTCAGAAAAGTCCTCAATCGAGAATAACCGGCAACCTAACATCGACACGGTTCTCCGCGACACTCACCCGGCTGCGGTACGCCAGAATCTCCACCCCACAGTCCTGCGCCTGGCGCAGCAACTCGCCATAGCGCGGATCGATGGAGTCGGCGGGGCAGAAGGCCTGTGCTTCGCCACGCTGCACCAGAAAGAAGATAACCGCGCGATAGCCCTGGCCAGCGGCCCGCATCAGTTCAATCAGATGTTTCTGCCCCCGCGCGGTCACCGCGTCCGGAAAACAGGCTACTCCGGGACGGCAGATGAGAGTTACGTTTTTAACCTCGACCAGGGCCTTGCGCTCACCCTTTTCCAGCAGAAAATCGATACGGCTGTTACCGTAAACATGCTCCGGTGTGACCCGCCAGTCACGCAACTCGGCAATCGCCCCGCCGCGCAACGCCTCTTCCACCACCCGGTTGGTGCGATGGGTATGAGTATCGACCCAGTACCCTTCGACCTCTATCAACTCCAGGGTATAAGCCAGCTTGCGTTTCGGATTGTCGCTGCGGGAGACCAGCACCCGGTGTCCCGGCACCGCGCACTGACGCATGCTGCCGGTGTTGGGCGTATGCGCCGTCACCAGCGTTCCATCGGCAAGTTCCACCTCCGCCAGAAAGCGTTTGTAACGCCGCAGCAAATGCCCTTCGATCAGTGGCGCGGGGAGCTTCACCCTTCCAGTTCCGCCATTTCCCACTCGGCAATGCCAAGCAGGTAGAGAATGGAATCGAGACTCGGCTGATTGATCCGATACTGGGCCTGCTCGCGCACCCGGGCCTTGGCGTTGAAGGCGATACCGAGACCGGCTCTGCCGATCATCGGCAGATCGTTGGCGCCATCGCCAATGGCGATGGCCTGGCTCAGGGCTATGCCCTCGCGCCGGGCGATTTCCTCCAGCAGTTCGGCCTTGCGCTGGCCATCGACAATGGTACCGCGCACCTCGCCGGTCACCTTGCCGTCTTCGATCACCAACTCGTTGGCGTAGGCATAGTCGAGTCCCAGTTCCTGCTTGAGCCGATCGGTGAAAAAATTGAATCCCCCTGAGATAACAGCTGTCTTGAATCCGAGCTGGCGCAAAACCCGCACCAGGTTCTTGGCGCCGGGAGTAAACGGCAGGGCACGGTAGACCGCTTCCAGCGCATCGCTGGAGAGTCCCTTGAGCAAGGCTACCCGCTCGCGCAGGGCCTGCTGAAAGTCGAGCTCGCCGTTCATGGCCCGATGGGTGATCTGCGCCACCTGCTCACCAATACCCGCCAGCCGCGCCAGCTCGTCGATAACCTCGACCTGGATCAGGGTCGAATCCATGTCGAGCACCACCAGGCGCTTGGCGCGGCGGTAGAGGTTTTCCTTCTGCAGGGCGATATCGATACCCAGGCCAACGCCGGCATTGAGCAGCTTGCGGGTCAGTTCCTTGATGTCGAGCCCCTCGGGGACATTGATGGCAAACTCGACGCAGCGCAACTGGCCGCGGGTAAGCTTGTTGATGCGCTGAATATTTACCCGGTCGGCAGCCAGCGTGGCGCCGACCCGCGTCAGTGCCTCGGCGTTGACCTCGGTGCCGAGCATGGTCAGCACATAGGTGCAGCCCGGCTGTCGCAGCCGGTAAGATGCCGGATCAACCGCTTCGAAATCGAGATCGAGGCCCAGTTCCTTGGCCCGGAACAGCAGCTCCTTGAGCAGCGGCTTGTTGTCGCGCATACCGTCGGGCAGTTCGATGAGCACCGACAGGGAAGCCGTGGTATGGGCCACGCTCTGTTCTATATCGCGGATGCGTGCGCCGGCCTCGGCAATGCAACCGGCCACCGCGGCGATAATCCCGGCCCGGTCCGGCCCGGTCATGGTGACCAGCACCAGTTTATCTTCCATGGGCAAACCTCTCAGAGAGTATCCATCCTCAAACCGCGGATGGATACAGCATGGTTTTCATATGGGAAAAGAGCCTTTCCCGGATGGAAACCAGGTAAGAAAAAGGGTGGTATTCTACCCTCAAATGCCTCATGCGGCAAGCCCATCCTGCAAGACCTCCCCACACTCAGAAAACACTGTCAGGCAGGGCCGATTCCCGCACCTGCCGAGCCAGCTGCCGGGCGCAACGACGCACCTGTTCGAGGGTATCAACGGTCGGCGCCCCCCTGAATTCCACCGGGTCGACAAAATGCCAGCCCATATGGCGCCGTTCGAGGATTTCATCGAGTTCCTTCTGCGCCCCGCCGGACCAGCCGAAGCTGCCGGTGCGCATCGCCAGCTTGCCTTTGACGGACTTGCGACCGAGTTCATCGAGAATGACGGCCATGGGAGGAAACATCTGATACTCGTAGGTCGGCATGGCCAGCGCAATGCCGGTCGATTCCCAGGCCGAGGCCAGAATATCGCCGATATGGCTCTGCGGCACCTGATAAACGACGGCGTCCACGCCCTCCTCGGCAATGCCATCGAGCAGAGGCTCCAGCGTCTTGCGGGTATTGCCGTACATGCTGCCCCACAGCACCGTGACCAGAGGTCTGGCCGGTCCTTTGGCATAGGATGCGAGGCGTTGATAGAGTCGGATGATGCGTTCGGGGTTTCGACGCCAGATCGGACCGTGCCCGGGAGCGACAATGTGGACATCGAGCTTGCTCACCTTGTCGATGGCATTGATCACCTGTTGCGAAAAACGCCCCACGATGTTGGCGTAATAGCGCAACGCCTCCCGCTCGAAAATTTCAAGCTGCGCCGCATCGAGCTGATCGTCACAGAACGCCTCGCCAATGGCGCCAAAAGTACCGAAAGCATCGCAGCAGAGCAGGGTGCCGGTAGACGTCTCGAAGGTGGCCATGGTATCCGGCCAGTGCACGTTGGGGATTTCCTCGAATACCAGCCGTTTGCCGTTGCCCAGGTCGACGCTGTCCCCGGACTTGACCGCCCGGAAAGCCACATCCAGTCCGAAAAAGGCTTGGGCCAGTTCCACCCCGCGGGCCGTGGCCAGCACCTCGAAATCATGGTTCATGGACGAAAACGACCGCAGCCAGCCGGTGTGATCCGGCTCGGTATGATTGATGATCACATAGCGTATGTCCTCCGCCTTTACACCCAGTTGATCGAGTTGGGCATAAAGCGTTTCCGGCACGCCGTCCCAATCGCCGACCCCGTCGATGATGGCCACATCCTTTCCCTTGACCAGATAGGAATTCATCGAAGCACCCTTCGGCAGGGGCCAGATCCCTTCGAAAAGCACCTCGGAACCGATATTGGCGCAAAGACGGTAGATTCCGTCGGCAACTTCGCTTGCTCTCATGTCATCCTCCCACGTTTGAATAGAAATGGGTGAGAAACCTCAAGAAAAAACCTATCGCTTTTGGCGACGGGAAGCAATGCCGGACAGCAAAATCAGCACATTTTTCGACCCGGAATGACAATCGGCCACCGCCGCCGGTTGTTTTAATGACCTTGTTTATCTATAGTTGATGACATCGTATAAAGCCCGCCACAACCAAAGATGGATGCCCATGACTTACGAAGAACTGCAAAAAGCGCTTCAAATCTTCGGCCTCGGCGAAACGGCTTCCCTGCAGGAACTCAAAGCCCGCCACCGCCAGCTTGCCAAGGCTTATCACCCGGATGGCGGCAACCGGACCGACGGCGACGCCATCCGGGAGCTGAATGCGGCCTACAGGCTGCTGCTTGAGTATATCCGCCACTACCGTTTCGGCTTCGACGAGCAGACCTTTTACGAACAATGCCCCGAAGAGCGACTGCGGCGGCAGTATGAAGACGACCCGGTTTGGGGCGGCAAGCCGCAATCCTGACCCCGCGCCTGGAGAGGATGGCCCTGTGGATTTTTCGGAATTGATCCAACGCCGCCAGAGCCTACGAAACTATAGCAATCGCCAGGTGGAACCGGAGAAACTTCGGCAACTCGCCGAAGCGGTACGCCTGGTGCCATCCGCCTGCAACGCCCAACCGTGGACGCTGATCCTGGTGGACAAGCCGCTGCTTAAAGACAAAGTCGCCCGCGCTGCCCACAGCAAAGCCTTCAACCTCAATCGTTTTGCCGCGCAGGCACCGGTGCTGGCCGTGCTGGTGCGGGAAAAACCGAAGTGGACCGTGCGGATGGGAGCGATGGTCAAGCGACGCGACTTCCCTCTTCTCGATCTCGGCATCGCCGCCGCCCACTTCTGTCTGCAGGCCGCCGACCTGGGCCTGGGCCTGGGCACCTGCATGATGGGCTGGTTCGATGAAAAGACCGTCAAAAAATTGCTGCATATCCCCAGAAACAGGCGCGTCGTTTTGATCATCAGCCTTGGCTACGCTTTGCCGAACGAACCGCTGCGCCCGAAAATCCGTAAAGACAGGCAAACCGCATGCCGGCACAACCGTTATTGAACCATCCGCCAATTGCTCCACAGCAAAAAAATCCCGCATTGGCTGCCGGCAATGCCGACACCCTGGCCCGCGAAACGCTTGATCTTCCTTATCCATACCGCAGCAGCGCTACCGATCCGAAAGGACGAAGCCGCACCGCGGCGGACTTTCTGTGCTGGGCAGCAATATCGTCCCCTCCGAATCCTGCCATCGCCTGCAAAGCGTGCGTAAAACATTTATAGTATGAGAGACAGGGTGCTGACTCACACCCGGCAATCAGCAGAAACTTTAAGCCACTACAGGTGACTTCGGTCCGAGACAACCATCATGGGAGCGCGACAGACATGAAATACGAGATGATTCACAGCTGCATCCGGGTCCTCGACCTGAAAAAATCCGAACATTTCTACCAGCAGGCCTTCGGCTTCGAAATTTCCCGGCGACTCGATTTCCCGGAACAGAAGTTTACCCTTTCCTATCTGCGCAGCTCAGGAGGCAGCTTTGAACTGGAACTGACCTGGAATCACGACCGCACCAGCCCCTATCAGGCCGGCGACGGCTATTCCCACCTGGCGGTAGGGGTCAAGGACCTGCTGGCATCTCACAGGCAGCATGAGGCGCTGGGCTTTACCCCCGGGCCCCTTAAAGGACTGGCAGGTGGCGAACCCAAATTCTACTTTCTAAAGGATCCGGACGGTTACATGGTGGAGGTCGTCAGAATCTGATGCCCATCGACCACCCTTTCCGACTGTGCATTTGAACAGTCAAAAAGGGGTAAACGTCCCGCCATTTTTACGGAAAGCCACGTGGTGGATTCGAGGCCGGGCAGGTATAGTCCAACCATAGACAAAACGCTCCGCAGAGCGATACAACACACGGTTTAAAACCTCCATCTTTTGCGCGTTGCCTCCACCTCCAGGACAACGCGCTTTTTTTTGTCCATTACCCCTGTGCACCCGCACCATCCCACCCCGCGCGAGAAAAAACAGGCAAGCGCAACATCCGGCCGCAGAGGCACGCAACATGCAATGTTGCCGGGATCTGGATCAACACTTTTCAGCTGGGTTTCACCCGGAAACAACTCTTTTCCCATACAAAACCTGCGCTGTATCCATCCGCGGTTACCGGATGAACACGAGCTGCCCTGACGAAACAGGGCCACTGGGGACAAAATCATGGCAAAAATCGATTCTCTGTTCAAAATTTTGAAAGACAAGGGAGGCTCCGACCTGCATCTTTCAGCAGGAAATCCGCCGCTCATACGCCGATCGGGTGATTTGGAGCCGATCATGAGCCAGGTCCTCGGTCACGAGCAGAACAAGGCCCTGCTGTACGAGATCATGAGCGAAACACAACGCAAAACCTATGAGAATACCCGCGATCTTGACTTCGCCTATGAGGTCGCGGAGCTGAAATCGCGTTTTCGCGCCAATATCTTCATGGGGCGGCTCGGCATCAGCGCAGTGTTCCGCCTCATCCCTGCGGAAATCCTCAGCGCCGAACAACTCGGTTTGCCGCCGACCGTGCTCAATCTGACCCGCTTCAAAAAAGGTTTGGTGCTGGTCACCGGGCCGACCGGCAGCGGCAAGTCAACCACGCTGGCAGCCATGATCGACCACGTCAACAAAACCCGCAAGGATCACATCCTGACTGTGGAGGACCCCATCGAGTTCGTGCATGTCAGCCAGCAGAGCCTGATCAATCAGCGCGAAGTGGGCCGGCACACCCGCTCCTTCGCAGCAGCCCTCAAGGCGGCACTGAGGGAAGATCCCGATTTGATTCTGGTCGGGGAGATGCGCGACCTGGAAACCATCGAGCTGGCCATCACCGCCGCCGAGACCGGGCATCTGGTGTTCGGCACCCTGCATACCAGCAGCGCCGCCAAAACCGTGGATCGCATCATCAACGTGTTCCCCACCAACCAGCAGGAACAGGTCCGCACCATGCTCGGCGAGTCTCTCAAGGGGGTCATCGCCCAGCAACTGCTGCGGACGGTGGACGGCAAACGCTGCGCCGCCCTCGAAATCCTTTCGGTGACCCCTGCGGTCTCCAACCTGATTCGCGAAGGCAAGACCTTCCAGATACCCTCGGTGATCCAGACCGGCAAAAGTCAGGGCATGCAGCTCATGGATCAGGCCATCCAGGACCTGCTGAACGCGGGAAAAATCACCCGGGAAGAGGCGCAGAAATTCGCGGCCAACAAGGCGTTGTTTCAGTAGCAAACCCAACAGGAGCAGGCATGGACGATCAAAAAATCGCCAAGAACCGCAGGCCGGTGTTCTTTACCCTGGCCAGCGGTTCCGGATTGGAGGGAGAGGTCTTTCTCAGTCTTTACGAAGCCCGCCGGCCTGGCCCGCAGCGCGTCGGCGAACTGCTGAACGGAAGAGAAACTTTTCTGCCGGTAAAAACCGCCGCCGGGACTCTCCACCTGAATGTCGCCAACATTGTCCGGGCCACGACACCTTCAGCGGAAGAACTGCACGAACTGATGACTTTGGGGAAAAGGTACCACGTCGGGATCACCACCCTTTGCGGACAGGAAATCACCGGCGACATTTTCGTCGATCTCCCGCAGCACCGCAGCCGGGTAAGCGATTACCTCAACAGGCCGAACCGGTTCATTCCGGTTGTCATGCCGGGCAGCGTTGTCTATGTGGCGCGCAAATTTATTCTCTCGGTGCGGGATTAGCAGCAAGGCCCCGTCGGTAGACGGGGCCTTTTGTCAAACGGGCAACTGATCGTGTTATGCTTTATTCTTTGTCCCAGATCACACGGTTGACCTTGAGATCCGCGTCACGCTGCACGGTACGATGGTAGGTCACCGCCGGCCTGCCGAACAACATGACATACACAATCTGGTGAGATTCGGGAATGCCGAGCCGGATGCCGAGATCCGGAAGCATATCGACCATGGCCCACTTGGCCAGACCGTCCCAGAGGGTGCCCAGGCCCATGGTCGCTGCGATCATTTCGAAGGTGGTCATGGCGATGAAACCATCCGCCATCGGTGTCGGCGCCTTGGCGTCGACGGACACGATCAGCAGGTGGGGAGCCTTGCGGAAAAGGATATCCGCGCCTTTGTCCCAGGCCCGCAGAATGCCACCGTAGAATTCCTTGCCCTTGGGCAGCCGCTCTTCCGCGACCAGTGTCCGGATGCCTTCCATGGTCGCGTGCTTGACCTGCTCCATGGTCTGCTGGTCCTCGATCACCGTAAACAGAACCTTGCGGGAATTGACGCCGGTGGGTGCGTGGGTGGCGATTCGGAGCAGCTCGTCGACAGTTTGTGCATCGACCGGCTCATGTTTGAAGCGCCGGATGGAGCGCCGCCCCTTGATAAGGGTTTCCATCTGCGCTGCCGAGGGGAAATTGCCGGCCAGCGGCAGGCTGGCTTCCGGCTTCAGGCCCAATATCCCCAGAGCGCCGGTCGGACAGACCGCCAGACAGTGCTGACATTCGATGCATTTCTCCTCTTTGTCTTCACCAACGTAGGGTACCCCCTCCCCCATGGCCAAAACATTCAACGGGCAATCGCGAACACACTGTTCGCAGCGGGTGCACTTGTCGCTGTCTATCCTCAAGTCGAGCATACCGTCCTCCATGCCGGAAAGATGCCGCGGTGCGGCGTTGTCCTTTGCTGTTTTTTTAACATGGCAACGGAGCAAGGACAAGGACGGAAAAAGCATTCATGAAGCAACGATGCCAGCCGCCCCCCCTTTGACATCCCGCAAACTTGAATGATCTTTTGGCGGGGTTAGGCGGCGGACCAGGCAGGCGGGGCGCGGGGGCTAAATCGTCGTCCTTTGACGACACGATTGGCAGGGAAATCCTCGGGATTTTCGCGGTGGAATGAAGTGCGCCGGGATAGCAACGTGCCGAAGCCGTCGGGCGGATCATGTCGCCGGAAGGAAACAGGAAAAGATCACTGGTTCTTGAAAAGACTCGGCACGACATGATGTCGTCCCAGCAATTTATAAAATTCGGTGCGATTGCGGCCGGCCAACCGTGCCGCGTGAGCGACATTGCCACGGGTGAATTGCATGAGCCTGACCAGGTAGTCCTGCTCGAACTGGCGGCGGGCTTCACTGAAGGCAGGAATTTTTTCGATATTTTCATGGATGGCATCAGCCACCAGCGAAGCCGAAATCAGCGAAGTGGTACTCAGAGCCAACCCCTGCTCGACCACGTTGATCAATTGCCGCACATTGCCCGGCCAGGACGCCGAAATCAGCGCCTCCATCGCCTCCGGCGCGAAACCGGTAACTTTTTTTCCACTGCGAACAGCGAATTTTTGCAGAAAATGATTGGCCAGAAGCGGTATGTCCTCACGCCGTTCGGCAAGGTTGGGCAATTCGAGGGAAACCACATTGAGACGGTAGTAAAGGTCTTCGCGAAAACGCTCGCTGGCTATTTCTTCTTCGAGATTGCGGTGGGTCGCACTGATGATCCGGACGTCGACGGAGGTGGTGGCCACCGAACCGACCGGCCGCATCTGTTTTTCCTGCAGCACCCGCAGCAGCTTGACCTGCAATGACAGGGGCATGTCCCCGATCTCATCGAGGAACAGGGTGCCACCTTCCGCCGAGCGGAACAGCCCCGGATAATCCTTCATGGCGCCAGTAAAGGCTCCTTTGGTGTGACCGAACAGTTCCGATTCGAGCAGGGTATCGGGAATGGCCCCGCAATTGACGGCGACAAAAGGCTTTGCGGCCCGGACGCTGGCCTTGTGAATGGCGCGGGCGATCAACTCCTTGCCGGTACCGCTCTCGCCTCGGACCAGCACAGCCGCATCGCTTTGCGCGGCCAGTCGCGCCTTGCTCAGAAGGTCTTCCATGAGCGGACTTTTGGTAATGATTTCGCTACGCCAGGACTCTCCGTGTGCCCCTTGCGCTTCCGGAGGGGCTCCCGAAATGCGCAGGGCGCGCCGGATTTCCTCCAGCAGCACCTTGCTGTCCAAAGGCTTGGTAAGAAAGCTGAACACGCCGCGTCGGGTCGCATCGACCGCATCGGGAATGGAGCCGTGCGCGGTCAGGATGATCACCGGCAAGGACGCCTGGCGGCCGCGAATGGCGTCAAACAGAGACATGCCGTCCATCCCCGCCATTCGCAAATCGGTAATCACCAGATCGGGACGCAATACCGGTATTTTGGCCAGAGCCTCCTCGCCGCTTTCTGCAATGTGCACCTCGTAATCGGCGCCTCGCAGGCGAATCGACAACAGGCGCAGCAAATCGGTGTCGTCATCCACCAACAACAGACGTTGCTTGTCTTCTTTCATTGGTATCCTCGAAGGTCGCCGGCGAAAAGCTAACGCTCGGATTCGCGCTGGCGCAGAATTTTTTCGATATTTTCCAGAGCCCGGAGTTTTTCCTGGAGTTCGCGATTTTTGATCTCCAGCTCCCGACCGCGGGTTTCCAGATCCTGGGCCTGCTGGCGGGCCCTGTCGCGCTCTGAGGTCAGCTGCAGCTGTTCCGCAAGCCGGCCTTCCAGCATCGAGGCTAGAACCAGCAGCCGCTGATCGCCCGGCTCCCGCCGGCGATAATCCCTCAGCAATTCAAGTGCCAGCTGGCGATCCGCCTGAGAACGCCCCGGCTGCACCGCCAGGGCCACCAGCTGGAAAAGGGTTTCGTCATCGGGGTGGCGGCGGTAGGTCTGGCGCAACCGCGTCATCTCCCTGGCGGCCTTTGCGGGGCTCAGGGTTTGGGCTTTTTGGTAGTCGTCCAGCGCGGTCTCGACGGTCATGCTCCCGTTCGGCAACTGTGGCCAGGTCACGCGGGGAAAGACGCCGCAGCCGGCCGTCGACGCCAGCAGCAGCAGTGCGACAATGCTTCGCACACAGCCGGTCGTACCCGTTGGCTTCATGATTCTCCCTCTTGTTCCGCAAGTGGCAGTTTCACCCTGAAACAGGCGCCCCCCAAAGGGCTGTCCAGAACCTCGATACTGGCACCGTGATCGCGCGCGTATTCCTGCACGATGGACAGGCCAATACCGGTACCCTGAACAGGCCCGAGCACGGGGGAGCTCCCCTGGTAAAACGGCTTGAAAATGTTCTTCCGCTCCTCCGCGGGAATGCCCGGCCCCGAATCGGACACCTCCAGCAAGGCCTTGTCACCTTCCCTGCAAAGCATGATCCGGACAACCCCGTCGACGGGAGTATACTTGACGGCATTGGTCAACAGATTATCCACCAGGTTGCGCAGGCGTTCCCGATCCCCGAACAGCGTCAAATCCTCCATATCCAGTTTCAGATCGAGATTTTTCTTGAGTATCGCCGGCCTCTGGGATGCGGCAATGCCTTTGATAAGCGGCACCATTGGGACGGCGCCGCCACGAAACGGCGATATCCTGGCCTGCATGCGGCTGAAACCAAGCAGATCGTCGATCAGCTTGTGCAGCTGGCGACCGTTTTTCCGCAGAATCAAGGCAATCTCCCGTTGCTGGTCGTTGAGAGAGCCGACCTCTTCTTCGGCCAGCAATTCCGTCCCTTCGCGAATCGAAGCCAACGGCGTTTTCAGTTCGTGGGAAACATGGGAAATAAATTTTCTCTTATCTTTTTCCACCGCATCGAGGCGCTGCCGCAGCCAATCCAGACGGGTGCCCAGAAACCGCAGGTCGTCCGGTCCGCCGACTTCGACGGGCGAGGCAAAATCGCCCTCGCCGAGACGGGAAATGCCCCGGTTTATCTGGCGGATGGGACCGGTAATGCGCCGCGCAAAAAAAGCCGTGAACAGCCCGGTAACCGGTACCAGCAATACGGCCAGCCAAAGCAGCATGCGCCGTGCACGGGTGGTCGAGGACCGCAGCGCGTCGACTTCACGGACAACCAGCTGCTGACTTTCATCGTGCAGACCCCGGGCCAGACGATTGAGTTCGTCAAACCCCTCCAGAAAGGCCTGATCGCGAGTGAGAGCCTGACCGTTTCCCTGCAACGCGAGATACAGCTGCCGTTCAGCGTCTGCCAGTTGCCGCAGGCGCTGCTGTTGATCGGGCTGCAACGGCAGCGCCCTGAGGTTCTCGATGGAAACCGCAAATTCCTTGTGCTTTTCCTCGATGCCGGCCAGCAGCTCGGCGGCACGCAACACCTGATACTGGCGCACACGCCGTTCCAGGGCCAGCAACTGTTCAACCAGATTGCGGCTCTCCTGCACCACCGACACCGAACGGTATACGGCCTGCGATCCGCGTCGCGCCAGGCGATCCAGAAAAAATTCGGCATTGATCATGGCCAGGTTAAAGGGCAGGGCCACCATGGCGAAACCGATCAATACCAGAGATAGAAACGATTTGGGACGCAGCGGGTGCATGATTCGCCGTTCACATTCTCCTGTCGCCGCAATCAGGCCGGCAGCGGCCAGTCGGTCTCATATCCTTCGGGAAAGAACTGCTCCCGCGTGCGATTGAAATAGCCGTATTGCAAACGCGGAATGCGCTGTTTGAGAAGACGCAGCATCTCGACCATTCCCAGACCCTCTCCCGCCAGCCCCATGGCCCGGCAATAAAAGTCCGGGTCGATGCTCAGGTTGCGCATCTGGATCAGATCGACGCCGGCGTCCTCCACCAGATCCCCGAGAGCCGCGACCTCCTCGGAGAGATCGTTAAGACCGGGGAAAACCAGATAGTTGATCATGGTGAACAGGCCATGACTTTTGGCCCTCCGCAATGATTCGCAAACCTGGGCGAGGGAATAACCACAGGGGCGGTGATAGGCCGTGTAAAAATGTTCCTGCACCGAATTCATCGACACCCGGATGGAGTCGATGCCGGCTTCCGCCAGTCGTTCGACGGCATCGGGGTCGGAAGCGTTGGAGTTGAAATGGATGGTGCCGCGCGCGGTGCGCCGCCGCATCTCGCGCACCGCCTCGCAGATGGTATCCGCCTGCAGAATAGGATCGCCCTCGCAGCCCTGGCCGAAAGAAACGATGGCATTTTCCGCCTGTTCCAGATGCGGCACGGCTATTTGGCAAAGTTCTTCAACCGTCGGCACGAAGGTGATGCGTTCCTGGCTGGAGGGGCAGCAATCGGCTTCCTGCAGGGAAATGCACCCCAGGCAGCGGGCGTTGCACACCGGCGAGGTCGGCAACGGCGCCTCCCAGCGCCGGAAAAACAGGTTCTTGGCAGCGAAGCAGTGATAATCCAGAGCACAGCGGGCCAGTTGTTCGAGCAGGCGGTTTTCGGGATGGGCGCGCAGCATTTTTTGGACCAGCGGATCGAGCTTACGATCGTCGAAATGCTCCGGCTCCCACTGGGTATTGCGGTCAACCCGCACCGCGGCGGCGTAGAACCGCTGTTCCTCGACACACCAGCCGACAGCCGTGTAGGACCACAGGGGCAACTGCACCTGCTTGTCGCCATAGGCGGCGGCCGGCAGCAGGGTGCGGGTATAGCCCGGGGTCAGAAAGGCCGATACCGCCTGAGCTTTGCCACCGCCGTAATGACGCGGCAGTTTGCGCAGAGTGACGGCGCGCCCGTTGCGCCCTTCGCATCCGACCGGCGGGGTGCCGGGAATCGTAAAAAGGCGGCTGCCGGCAGGCAGCGGAACAAGCTCCCCGGGGCGGGGCAGCCGGGTGTTTCCGCCGTTCATACCGGCCATAAGCAGATCGGGATATTCAAATACTTCGCCGTTGGCGTCGGCCACCACGGCAAGGATGGTCTTGTTGCTTTTCATGCGGCAGAATCCTCTTTTTTTCGATACGATAACCACTTAGACCGCACAGCATAGCACAGGCAATTGCGCGAGGGAATAGCGTGCCGGCACAATCCCGGCCCGTCGTACATCGATTTTCCCCTTTTCTCGGCCATGATCCTCGGCTATGCTGGCCGCCATGCGCATTGTCCTGACCACTCTTCACAGCAAATTCATCCATGCCAGCCTGGCCCTGCCGCTGCTGGCCGCCTATTGCCGCCATGCACAGCGGACCCTGCTGATCCGTGAATACACGGTGCACGAGCCCAAGGAAACGGTGCTGGCCGCGCTGCTGGCGGAACAGCCGGACGTGGTGGCCTTTTCCGTATATCTCTGGAACCGCACCGCCACCCTGGAACTGGCCGACGCCCTGGTTACGGCACGCCCCGGGCTGCGGGTGGTGCTCGGCGGCCCCGAGGTCTCTTTCGACGGACCGGAGCTGTTTACGCGCCATCCCGGCATCAGCGCCGTGGTACGCGGCGAGGGCGAGCTGCCGCTGCGGGCCCTGCTCGACGCCTGGCAGCATAACGCCTCTCCGGAAGGAATTGCGCGTCTGAACTGGCGCGACGGCGCGAAAGTTCAGACAGGACCGGACGGGCCGCTGCTCGATAATCTGGACGCCATCCCTTCGCCCTACCCTCTGGGGCTGGTCGATCTGTCGCGGGGGCTGGTCTATCTCGAAACCAGCCGCGGCTGCCCTTACCGCTGTGCTTTTTGCATGAGCGCCCTCGACGAGCGGGTACGCTCCTATTCGATGCCCCGCATCCGTGCCGACCTGCAATGGCTGATGGAACGCAACGTCCCCTGCATCAAGCTGGTCGACCGCACCTTCAATTACGATATCGAAAGGGCCCGCGAGATCTTCCGCTTCATTTTGGAAAACAACCGTGGCAGCCGGTTCCATTTCGAAATCGGCGCGCACCTGCTGGACGAAGCGACGCTGACCCTGCTGGAGCAGGTTCCCGCCGACACCTTTCAATTCGAGATCGGGGTACAATCGACCCTGCCGCGAACCCTGGCCGCCATCCGCCGTGAAACCTCGCTGGAGCGGCTGGAAACCAACGTCCGCAGGCTGCGCCGCGCCGGCAACATCCATCTGCACCTTGACCTGATCGCCGGCCTTCCGGAAGAAGGCAGCGCCTCCTTTCTGCAATCCGTCGACCGCATCATGGCATTGCGCCCCCATCACCTGCAGCTTGAACCGGTCAAGCTGCTGCCCGGCGCACCCCTGCGCCGGGACGCCCGGGCCCTGGGTTTGCGTTTCGATCCGCACCCACCCTACACCGTGCTGGGCACGCCCCAGCTGTCCTTCGAGGAACTGGAGCGGCTGCGGGGCATCAGCCGGCTGCTCGATCTGACCTGGAACGCCGGGCGGCTGCAGCTGTTCCTGGAGCAGCTTGCCGTGCTTTACGGCAGCCTTTCCGCCGGGCTGGGCGCACTGGAGGCCTTCTGGCGACGACGCAATCTGTTCCGCCATCCCCTGTCCCAGCGGGGTCTGTTCGAGGCCTGCTGGGAGTTTCTGCAAAGCGGCGCCGGGGCCACCGCAGGCACCGAACCGCGGGAAGCTTTGGCCCGGGACTTTTTGCGCGTCGAGCGGGTTGCGCCCGCCCAGGCTCCAGCTTTTCTGGATCTGGACCTGACCAGCGAAGAGCAGGAACAGGTAAAGGAACAGGTTCGCCTGCAATCCGAAGCCATCAGAGGACAGGGGATCAAGCTGCAGCACCTGGCCTGCGTCTTCCGCTGCCTGCCCGGCCGCCCCTTGCGCCGCACGGTGCTGCTGGCTCTTTATCTGACCTGCCCCGGAAAACCCATGCAGACCCGGGAAATATATCTTCAACAACCAACCTGACGCCTTCCACCAGCCCGGTTTTTGCATTATTTCCCGTTTTTTCCACCTGTTACCGGCACACCATCCTTGCAAGACAGCGACTCTGTGTTACTTTTTGAACTGTAGAGAAACTGCCGGCCAGCCCCCGCCGTTCGGGGGAGGCCGGTGTTTGCGCCTGACATGTTCCCGACGGCGCACACCAAAAATCGCAGGGGAGGACATGGCATCGTCCAGACCCCGGCGGTTTCCATTTCATGTTTTGACGATAGCGCCGACTACCTGTCGGCAAAAGGGAGGGGACCCTGTTTCCAGACGGTTGCGCGGCTACCGGGAAGGTGCCCGGGCAGTCGGCAACCTTTCATGCTGAACATGGAGGTAAAAAACATGAAAAGATGGAGCGTGTTGTTTCTCGCAATGTTCGTGCTGTGCGCCGGGCTGACCACCACCGCCCAGGCCAAGATCGAGGTTGAAGGCGATGTCTACGCAGGCATCTGGGACAAGTACATGTGGCGTGGTTTCAATCTCAGCGACTCCCGCCCCACCATCCAGGCCGGTATCGACCTGACCCTCGGCAGCGGCTGGACCCTCAGCACCTGGCACAACTGGCAGCTCACCAGCGGCCCCAACTGGAATGCCGGCGAACTTAACGAAACCGACGTCATCCTCACCTATGCCTTCGACCTGGGCGACATGATTTCCATGTCGGTGGGCGACATCTGGTACATGATCGAGGGCGAAGACACCAACGAACTGTTCGTCACCTTCACCCTCAACACCCTGCTCTCCCCGAACCTGAAAATCTCCTACGACTGGGACCGCGCCGAGGAAGACGGGCTGTTCTACAGCTTCGACATCAGCCACACCTTCGACCTCGGGCAATGGGTTCCCAACACGGCCCTGAACCTTGGGGCCCTGGTCTCCTACAACCAGCATGCCGACGGCACCGTGGCCGACTATGCCGGCTGGCATAACTACGAGCTGAGCGCCAGCATCGACTATGCCCTGAACGACCAGATGACCATCAGCCCGATCTTCATTTTCTCGTCGCCGATCAGCTCGGCCGCCAAGGACCTCATCGACACCGAGACGGCCGCGGCCCTCAACCTGACCTTCGCTTTCTAGGCAGGCGACAAAGGATCCACAAAACCGGAAACCGGCGGGGGACCAAGTTCCCCGCCGGCACCGTTTGACCGGCTTGTTTCCACTCCGGCCAGGCAGCAACTCAAGGCAACCCACCAACCCCGCACACCAAAACAGCAGGAGGACCACGATGAGAAAGGCATTCTGGAGCGTACCGTTTGTCGGCATCCTGGGCCTGGTCGCCATCGGCCTGGCACTGGCCCCGGGCTGCAGCAAAACCAAAAAGGAGACCTTGCGCATCACCTGCTGGGCCGGCTACGCCAAACCTTATGTGGCCGAGTTCCAGAAACTGGTCAAGGAAAAGCACGGCATCGACGTGGAGGTGCAGATTTCCAACCCCACCGATCAGGACGAATTTTTTCAGGCGGTAAAGGACAACACCGCTGATCTGATCTCACCGCCCATCGAGCTGCCCAAAACCCCGCGTTTCTATTGTTACACCGCGGGCAGTGAATACCTGCAGCCGGTGGATGTCAACAACATCCCCAACCTGAAAAACATGATGGCCGTGTTTCGCGACGACATTACGCCCATAAATGCAGGCAACCGCTACGGCGTCCCCTACAACTGCGGTCCCTATGGACTGGCTTATAACGCGGGCGTCATCGACACCGCGCCGGACACCTGGAACGTTCTGTGGGAACCGCGTTTCGCCGGCAAGTACACCATCAACAACAACTTCCCCAAGGTTAACGTCTGGATCACCGCGCTGGCCCTTGGCTACGGCTATGCGGATATCTTCGACATCGAGCGACTTGACCGTGAAAAGATCCAGCAACAGCTCAATATTCTGGCCCAAAACGCCAAAAGTCTGTGGGACGGCGCCGCCAATCCGGATGAGTTCCCCGAGCTTTCGCTGGCCACCACCTGGGGCTTCGCAGCCCAGCAGGCCAACCTCAAAGGCGGCAACTGGCGGATCGCGGCTCCCAAAGAAGGCGGAACCGCCTGGATCGATGCCTGGTATCTTGGCGCCGGCGCCAAAGGCGTGACCAAAACCCTGGCCGAGGAATGGATCAACTTCATGCTTGACCCGGCCCGGCAGGCCGATGTGGTGAAATCCCAGGGCGTCTCACCCGTCGTGGCCGATACCGGCGACCTCCTCAATGCCGAGGAAAAAGCCATGTTCCACGTCGGCGATGAAAATTACTTCAAAACCGTCGCCCTGTGGCGGGTCATGACCGAGGAAACCGAAAAAGCATTCAACGACATGTGGGAGGAGGCGAAAAAACACCGGAAATAGAAAACCGCAACATCTCCACTTTGGTATGCGTGTAAACGAACCTGATACATGGGACCCCGCCAGCAAGGGCGGGAAAATTCCCGTGGCTCACCCGAGAAACGGAGGTGTCACATGCAACGCAGCAGAAAACTTTTGTACGGCATCACTTTTGGCCTGGCGCTGTGCTTCGTGGCCAGCCTGGCCGGAGCCGTCACCGTCAGCGACGTCAAGCCAGGTGAAGATGTCTTCGCCTACGTGACACGCGTCAAGGGTCAGTTCGATCAGACCCTTTACCAGCAGGTGGTCGGCGCCGCCAACTCCTTCAAGGAAGGGGACGAGGCAATAGGCGTGGCGGCCGATAACGACGTCAGCCGCGAAAACGCCCGAAAACTGCTGGCCAACACCAAGATCAAGGATCTGCTGGCCAAGCCCCTGTTCGTGGACGCCCAGTACGACCTGATCACCGACACCACCGACAAGGCCCAGTACAACAAGGTCAAAAACTGGACCCTTGGCGAACTCAAGAATTTCATCCTGACCAAGTCCGAAAAAGAAATCAAGGGCATCATGTACGGGTTGCACAGCGACATCATCGGCAACGTGGTGAAGCTGATGTCCAACCAGGAACTGACCAAGGTCGGGCAGACGGTCTTCAATCCCCTGCCCGGTTCCAAAATCGGAGCCAAGGGTTATTTCAGCGCCCGCATTCAGCCCAACTCACCGACCGACAACCCCGAAGACATCGTCTGGCAGGTCTTCGATGCCTATTCCTTCGCCGTCGGCGACCTGGTAGTGGGCACCAACCCGGTCGACAGCCAGGAGAGCAGCGTGGAGGCTATCGAACTGGCGCTGCGTGACGTCATGCAGACCTTTGACGTGGACAAATACAACCCCTGGTGCGTGCTGGCGCATATCGACGTGCAGGCCGCGGTGGAAAAAAACAACCCCGGCAGCACCGCCATCTGGTTCCAGAGCCTGGCCGGCGTGGTCGATGCCAACAAGACCTTCGACCTGACCCTGGAAAAAATGATGGATTACGCCAAACTGCGCACCGGCAAGTACGGTCTCTATCATGAAACCGGACAGGGCGCCGACTTCACCAACGGTCATGGCAAGGGGTTCGACATGGTGGTGCATGAATCGCGCAAATATGGCTTTGCGCGCGCCCTCAAGCAGCAGGTGGCCGCAGCCCAGACCACCGGCCAGGGTGCCTGGTGCCATGTCAACGATGTGGCCGGATTCATCGGACCGGAAATTTTCAAAACCCGCGAGCAGCTGGTGCGCTGCTGCCTGGAAGACATCGCCATGGGCAAGCTGCATGGTCTGATCATTGGCCTTGACATCTGTTCGACGCTGCACATGCCCGTCACCCTCAACGATCTCGACTGGTGCCAGGATCAGATCGCACCGGCCAACCCCGGGTACCTGATGTCCCTGCCGACCAAGAACGACCCGATGCTCAGCTACCTGACCACCGCCTATCAGGACCATGTCCGCATGCGTGAAAAGTTCGGTTACAAAATTAACGACGACATGTGGAACTTCTTCAAGAAAATCAAAGTTATCGACGCCAACGGCAGGCCCACGGAACATTTTGGCGATCCGATCTGGGTCTACTATCAGTACCGCCTGGCCAAGGGCGACAAGCGCGCCATGAAGGAAATCTACGCCGAAGGCCAAAAAGCCGTCGACCGGGTGCAGGGCCGCGGCGTGCCTCTGGCCATCGGCTACGGCAAGAACATCTGGGATCTCGAACCGGAACTCGACAAGAAAATTCGTGCCCTTTATGACGACGCCAAGGTCAGCCTGTGGGCCGAATTCACGCCCGAGTTCATCGCCTCCATCCCCAATGCCGTAACGGTGCAGACCAAGTCGGCCGACCGGGAAGACTATGTGGCGCACCCGAGCACCGGTGAGGAATTCAACGACGCCGCCGTGGCAACCCTCAACAAACTGCGGGCGGCCTGGGGTGGCAAAGCGCCGGACGTACAGGTGATCATTTCCGACGGCCTGAACGCCAAAGCCCTCATGGATGAGAATCACCTCATGCCCTTCCTTGAAGAACTGCAGGCGCAACTGGCCAAAATGGGCTGGACCCTCGCCAAAGAAAACATCGTGGTCACCAGCGGCCGCGTACGCGCCGGTTATCGCGCCGGTGAAATCCTGTACACCGACCCCGGCGCCAAACCGAAGGCCATCATCCACATCATCGGCGAACGCCCGGGCAGCGGGCATCACGCCTATTCAGCCTATCTGACCCGTCTGGCTCCGGCGACCTGGGTGGCAAAAGGCGCCGACCATGACAAAACCAAGGTTATCTCCGGCATCTCCGATACCGGCCTCGAACCGAAAAAAGCTGCGGGACAGGTTGTAAAACTCCTGCAGGAAATGTAGCACCTGCCGGGTCACCGGCGCTGCTGCCGGTGACCTGACAGTTCCTGTTGTTTCGATCAGCAAAGGCGTAACGGTCATCTCTTCGCCGTTACGCCTTTATTCGATTGTGCATGCCGGCCTTCCGGCCTGTGCTGGCAACCCCGAGGTATAAAGACACCATTGCATGGACCCTGACATCCCACCCATACCGCCGCAGGACGAACCGCCCCTTGTGGACCACCGGCGCCCGGGCCTGGTGCGCGAAGTTTTGCATAAAACACAACTTTGGGGTCACGCCCTGGCAATCAGCCCATTTTACCGCTTCGGCGAAGCGGGAAATCTCATGTACACGGTCGGCAAAGGCATCCTGGAAGGGGCGGTGCTTTACACCATGTTCAGCATGGCGCAGACCGAATACCAGGTCGCCGCGATCCTGGGGGTGTTGACCAAATACATCTACCCGGCCATCACCTTCGTCAGCAGCGTCAAGGTTTCCTCCTTCGTCGATCACCTGGAACGTCATGACAACAAGCAATACCAGATGCAAAAGCTCATCGACGGGCTGATGATTATCGGCGTTGGACAGACTCTCGGCGCTTTGATGCTGGTATTGTGTTATCCGCCGTTCTTCAGCGCCTGCTTCGACGGTTGGGGCATCAGCCGCTATCTGCTCATCGCCCTGTATCTGCTGCATCACATCTTCGACGGATCGGCCCAGGTCGCCGAAGGGCGCATCTGGTTCAAACTCATCGAAATCAAGCTGCGCCACGGTAAACTGGCCCGCATATCCGGAAATTTCTGGGGCATTCACGCCATGAGTCAGAACATCCAGCTGATACTCGGCCTGATCCTGCTATGGGGAGCCACTTTAATTACGGGGCTGCATCGCCAGCGTCTCGATGCCGCAATCATGTGGGGCGTCGTTCTGAGCGGCACCCTGCTGACCGGCTTTGCCAAATTCTGCCTGCCCCTGGCCTGGTTTCTGCGCCTGCGCCATCAGCCGCAATCCGACTCCCCCGACTGAGCCATAAGCAAATCCCCCCTTTTGGGGGATGGCCTTTTGCGCGTCTATCGGCTAAAAACAGAACCAGGCGGGAAGGTCAGTGGGGCAACCTTATGACGGCGGCCTTCCCGCTGTACAATTTGACCAGGGACAGGTGCCATGCAAGCCTGACAGGGAAGACGGTGTAAATCCGTCGCGGTCCCGCCGCTGTAACCGGTGACGATGGCCACACAATGCCACTTTTCGCGCGCGAAAGGGAAGGCGTGGCCGGCAGGATGATCCGGAAGCCAGAAGACCTGCCTGTCCCGCACAGGTGCTGTCGCGGCCTTCGCGGATTGAGGCCTGACAATTCAGGGCCGTGTGCATGGATTTTTCTGGCGGATAAAAACGGTATCCCCGGAGCTTCTGGCTCCGGGATTTTTGCTTTTGGGGGCAAGGCATGAACGACACGCAAAGCTTTCGGGTGCACCACGCGACCCACCTTCGGCAGCTGGCCATGACTGCCGGAGTGGACCCCGATAAGCTGCTCGACTTTTCGGCCAGCACCAACCCCCTGGGTCCGCCCGAATGGCTGCGGGCGCGTATCAGCGCCAGCATCAGCGCCCTGCCACACTACCCCGAGCCCGGCAACCAGGCGCTGATCGAAGCCGCCTGCCAGCGCTACGGCGTTACCGCCAACCAAATCATCGCCGGCAACGGATCCACCGAACTGATTTACCTGCTCCCCCGTGCCCTCCGGGCGCGGCACGCGCTGATTCCCGTACCGAGCCATCCTGTTTACGCCACCGCGGCGAAAGTCGCGGGGCTGGCGGTGCATCTTATGCCCCTTGCCGCCGAAGACGGTTTCGCCCTGGATTTCGACCGCCTCGAAACCGCCCTGCGGCAATCCGGCGAGGGGCCACGAGTGGTGTTTCTGGGGCAACCGAACAATCCCGCCGGCACCATCTTCGACGCCCTGCGAATACGGTATCTGGCCGGCCGGTTTCCGGCAACCACCTTCGTCGTCGACGAAGCCTTTGGCGATTTTGTGGAGGATTTCGACAGCCTTACCGCCAGCCGGCCCGCCAATGTGGTGGTCATGCTGTCCCTGACCAGGGTTTTTGCCATCCCCGGCCTGCGTCTCGGACTCGCCGTCGCTTCCCCTTCCATAGTGCAGAAGATCGAAGCGCTGCAACCGCCCTGGTCGGTCAACACCCTTGCCCAGAAAGTCGGCGTCGACGCCCTGCGCGACACCGCATACCTGCAAACATCCCGCACTGCCGTGGCCTCCCTGCGCAGCACCCTGCGCCGGCAGCTCGAACAGATCCCCTACCTCACCGTATATCCGGGTGAAGCGACGTTCCTGCTGATCCGCTGCGATCATCGATCGATGGATGCCCGCGCCCTGGCCTCGCGCCTCATCAAACGGGGTTTGGCTATCCGTGTCTGCGACAACTTCGAGGGGCTCGACGGGCGCTATTTCCGGGTTGCGGTGCGCAACGAAGCGGAAAATCGCCAACTGGTGGGGGCCTTGCGCCAGGAGCTGTTCATGGCGCCGCTGGTCACGGCCCGGCGGCGTACCCCGGCCATCATGTTCCAGGGCACCGGCTCCAGCGTCGGCAAAAGTGTCCTGACCGCCGCCCTGTGCCGCATCATGCTGCAGGACGGCTACCGGGTAGCACCCTTCAAAGCCCAGAACATGGCCATCAATTCCTTCAGCACGCCCGATGGCGGGCAGATGGGGCACACCCAGGCGGTGCAGGCCCAGGCCGCCCGTCTCGATCCGGATGTGCGCATGAATCCGATCCTGCTCAAACCGGACAGCGATCAGGGCAGTCAGGTCGTGTTGTGCGGCAAGCCGGTCGGCACTATGCGGCTGATGGATTTTTTCCGTTACAGGACCGAGGCGTTCGAGCAGGCCAGGGAGTGCTATGATGCGCTGGCCGGCGAATACGATGCCATGCTACTGGAGGGTGCCGGCAGTCCCGCCGAAGTCAATCTCAAGGCGCATGACATCGTCAACATGAAAATGGCCCTGCATGCCAGCGCACCGGTGCTGATGGTCGGTGATATCGACCTCGGCGGCGTATTCGCCTCCTTCGTCGGCTCCATGGAAGTTTTGTCGGAACGCGAGCGGAGCCAGGTAGCCGGTTTTGTCATCAACCGCTTCCGCGGCCGCACCGACCTGCTCAAGGATGCCCTCGACTACACGCTGCGACACACCGGCCGTCCGGTGCTCGGCGTGGTTCCTTACCTGGAAAACCTTGGGCTTTTCGGGGAGGATTCCGTCTGGATCAAAGGCGGCCTGTTCCATGACGGCGAATGCGCCGGGGATAGCGTCGATATCGCCGTGCTCGATCTGCCGCACATTTCCGGTTTCACCGACCTCGAGCCGCTGCGTATCGAACCGGATGTGCGCCTGCGGACGGTGCGACGCGGACAGGACCTGGGCCGGCCCGATGCCATCATCCTGCCGGGGAGCAGAAATGTCATCGGCGACCTCACCTTTTTACGCGCCGTCGGCCTCGACCGGATTCTGCAGCAAAGGGCACAGGAAGGCGGTTGCGAAATTATCGGCCTCTGCGGCGGATATCAGATCCTCGGCCGCTCCATCTGCGACGTTCATGGCCTCGAATCGCCGGGAACCAATCTGGTCGGCCTCGACCTGCTGCCCATCGACACGGTCCTGCACCCGGAAAAGGCCCTTGTGCGGACCGAAGCACGCCACCGCATTTCGGGCCTGAAGGTTGGCGGTTATGCCATCCATCATGACCAGAACCGCAGCGGCCCGGCACCGCCTGCACTGATCGACAACAACGGCCAGGCGCTGGGCGCCTGCCGTGGCGACGGCCTGGTGTGGGGCAGTTACCTCCACGGCCTGTTCGATTCGGACGGTTTCCGCCGCTGGTTCATCGATCGGTTGCGCCAACGCAAGGGGCTCAGACCCCTCGGCACCGTACAGGCCTGTTACGACCTGGAACCGGCTTTCGAGCGACTCGCCGACGCGGTAAGGCAGAGCCTCGATATTTCCGCCATCTATCGACTCATGGGGCTGCGCTGACCCTCGAATCACCGCACCGGAACGGGCCGGCAGCGGCAGCATCCGACTAGTGGCACGGAACCTTTGGCAGGCCATTCGCGTAAAAGTGGCATGCCGGCGGCGTCCTGGACAAACGGCATTTGCAAACTCCCGTGCGGGCGTCTCGCCCCGGCAATCCCGAAACGCACCTCCCTTCAAGATTTCCTGTACCCCACCGTGCTTCATCCCCCCGATTGGGGAGTAAAATTCCCCTCCGTTGGGGGATACTCCCGCCTGCCTTTCCTGAGGTATTTTATTTCTCGGATATCGGCAGGTTTTATCCTGCCCCCTGTAAAACCGCGTTTTTCCAATCACCGCGTTCGCGGGCGGTTTGTTTTCCGGATTTCCCGGAAAATTCATTGCCCCTTTTTCATCCCCATGGAGGTGTATCGTATGAAAAAGTGGAGTGTGTTACTGGTTTCCGTCTTCATGCTGGCCGTTGGCTTCGCCAGCCAGGCCCAGGCCAAGATCGAGGTTGAAGGCGATGTCTACGCAGGCATCTGGGACAAGTACATGTGGCGTGGTTTCAATCTCAGCGACTCCCGCCCCACCATCCAGGCCGGTATCGACCTGACCCTCGGCAGCGGCTGGACCCTCAGCACCTGGCACAACTGGCAGCTCACCAGCGGCCCCAACTGGAATGCCGGCGAACTTAACGAAACCGACGTCATCCTCACCTATGCCTTCGACCTGGGCGACATGATTTCCATGTCGGTGGGCGACATCTGGTACATGATCGAGGGCGAAGACACCAACGAACTGTTCGTCACCTTCACCCTCAACACCCTGCTCTCCCCGAACCTGAAAATCTCCTACGACTGGGACCGCGCCGAGGAAGACGGGCTGTTCTACAGCTTCGACATCAGCCACACCTTCGACCTCGGGCAATGGGTTCCCAACACGGCCCTGAACCTTGGGGCCCTGGTCTCCTACAACCAGCATGCCGACGGCACCGTGGCCGACTATGCCGGCTGGCATAACTACGAGCTGAGCGCCAGCATCGACTATGCCCTGAACGACCAGATGACCATCAGCCCGATCTTCATTTTCTCGTCGCCGATCAGCTCGGCCGCCAAGGACCTCATCGACACCGAGACGGCCGCGGCCCTCAACCTGACCTTCGCTTTCTAGGCAGGCGACAGCCGGACGGAAGTCCCCGTAACAAATCATGGGCGGGGCCGCGATGCGGCCCCCGCCATGATGCCGGCGCCATGCCCGAAGCCCGGGAACTCTGCGACGGGTAAATATCAACGCCGTTTTTCTGAAACCCGCACGCGTCAGGAGGAACGTCATGAAAAGAACCTTGTGGGGAGCCGTCTCCGCCACGGCGGCCATGGTGGCCGCCGGCAGTCTGCTGCTGACCCCCGCCTGCACCAAACAGGAAAACACCCGGCCCGCCAAGGAAACCCTGCGCATTACCTGCTGGGCCGGCTATGCCAAACCCTATGTGGAAGATTTTCAGAAACTGGTCAGGGAAAAGTACAATGTCGATGTCGACGTGCAGATCCATAATCCCACAGATCAGGACGAATTTTTCCAGGCGGTGAAAAACAACACGGCGGACCTGATCTCACCGCCCATCGAGCTGCCCAAAATCCCACGTTTCTTTTCCTACCAGGAAGGCAGCCAGTACCTGCAGCCGGTGGACGTGAACAACATCCCGAACCTGGCCAGAATGATGCCGGTGTTCCGCGACGATCAGACCCCCTTCCACAATGGCGTGCGCTACGGCGTGCCCTATAACTGCGGCCCCTACGGTCTGGCCTACAACCGCGACAAGGTCGTCGAAGCACCCGCCAGCTGGAACGTGCTGTGGGATCCTCAGTACGCCGGGCAGTACACCATCAACAACAACTTCCCCAAGGTCAACGTCTGGATCGCGGCCCTGGCCCTCGGCTACGGCTATGAGGACATCTTCGATATCAACAAACTCGACCGTGCGAAAGTTCAGGAAAAGCTCAACGCCTTGGCCAAAAACGCCAGAAGCCTGTGGGACGGCGCCGCCAACCCGGACGAATTCCCGGAACTGGCCCTGGCCACCACCTGGGGATTTGCCGCCCAGGCCGCCAACCTTAAAGGCGGCAACTGGCGCCTGGCGACCCCGGCTGAGGGCGGCACCGCCTGGATCGATTGCTGGTATCTCGGCGCCGGCGCCAGGGACATGACCAAAACCCTGGCCGAAGAGTGGATCAATTTCTCCCTGGATCCCGAAAGGCAGGCCGATGTGGTCAAGTCCCAGGGCGTCTCACCTGTCATGGCCGATACCGGCGACCTCCTCAATGCCGAGGAAAAAGCCATGTTCCATGTGGGAGACGAAGCCTATTTCAAAACCGTGGCCCTGTGGCGGGTTCTCAGCGAAGAAACGGAACAGGCTTTCAACGCCATGTGGGAAGAAGCCAGGCAGCAGCGTCAATAACCGGTCGCGGGCGACGCACGCCGCCGTCCGCATAACCCGATTTTGCCCGCGCCCGCGTTATGCGGCGGGCGGGATCGCCCCATCAGACAAGACGGAGGTAACCGAATGTTAAAAAAGGGAAAACTCGCAGCAGGCATTACCGGCGCCCTGGTAATGACCTTCCTGGCCGGGATGGCCGGGGCCGTCACCATCGGCAGCATCAAGCCCGGTGAGGATGTGTTTCAGTATGTCAATCGCAGCAAGGGCAAGTTCGATCTGAGCCTTTATCAACAGGTCATCGGCGCCGCCAACGCTTTCAAGGAAGGCGACGAGGGGCTCGGTGTTGCCGCGGATAGCGAAATGTCCCGTCAAAACGCCCGCAAGCTGCTGGCGAACACCAGAATCAAGGACATTTATGACAACCCGCTGTTTGTGGACGGGCAGGAAAAACTGATCCGCAAAACCACCGACAAGGCCAAATACAACAAGATCAAGAGTATGACCATGGGCGAGCTGAAGCACTTTTTGCTCACCAGACCGGAAGCCGACATCAAGTCCATCATGGGCGGCCTGCACAGCGATGTGATCGGCTCGGTGGTCAAACTCATGTCCAACGACGAACTGATTCGCGTCGGCCAGAAAATCTTCAATACCCTGCCCGGTTCCAAAATCGGCGCCAAGGGCTATCTGAGCGCCCGCATCCAGCCCAACTCGCCGACCGACAACAAGGAAGACATTCAGCTGCAGGTTCTGAACGGCTTCGCCTACGCGGTGGGCGATATCGTTATCGGCACCAACCCGGTCGACAGCCAGCTTGAAGCCACCTTGCGGGTCGAAAACGCCCTGAAGGAAATCGTCACGGCCTTCAAACTCGAAAAGACGGTACCCTGGTGCGTTCTGGCCCACATCGACGGCCAGGCCGCCGCCGAAAAGGAAGTGCCCGGCTCCACCGCCATCTGGTTCCAGAGCCTGGCCGGTACCGAGAGCGCCAACAAGACCTTCGATCTGACCATCCAGAAGATGATCGACTACGCGAAAATGCGTAAAGGTCCGTACGGTCTCTATTTCGAAACCGGCCAGGGGGCCGACTACACCAACGGCCACGGCCACGGCTTCGACATGGTGGTGCATGAATCCCGCAAATACGGCTTCGCCCGCGCCCTGCAGCAGGAAATCGCCAGAACCAAGGGCGTGCCCGCCGACCAGGTCTGGCTGCACCTCAATGACGTTGCCGGTTTCATCGGTCCCGAGGTGTTCAAAACCCGCGAACAGCTGGTGCGCTGCTGTCTGGAAGATATCGTCATGGGCAAACTGCACGGCCTGGTGCTGGGTCTTGACATCTGCTCGACCCTGCACATGCCCGTCACCCTCGACGACCTGGAGTGGTGCCAGGACCAGATCGCTCCGGCCAACCCGGCCTATCTGATGGCCCTTCCTACCCGCAATGACCCGATGCTCAGCTACCTGACCACCGGCTTCCAGGACCATGTCCGCCTGCGCGAAAAGTTCGGCTTCAAGGTCAACGACGCCATGTGGAAATTTTTCCAGAAAATCGAAGTCATCGACGCCAAGGGCAAACCGACCAAACACTTCGGCGACCCGGCCTGGGTCTACTACAAATTCCGCCAGGCCAAGGGCGACAAGCGGTCCTTCAAAGAGATCTACGCTGAAGGTCAAAAGTCGATTGCCAATGTTCGCGGCCGCGGCGTCGACATGGCCGTGGGTTACGGGAAAAACATCTGGGACCTGGAACCGGTCACCAACAAGCGTATCCACGACCTGTATGACGACGCCAAAGTCAGCCTGTGGGCCGAATTCACCCCCGAATTCATCAACTCCATCCCCAACGCAGTGAGCATCAAGAGCCAGTCCCACGACCGCGAAAACTACATCGCCGCGCCTTCCACCGGCGAAGAGTTGTCCAAAGCCGCCGTGGCCACCCTGCAGAAGCTGTCAGCCACCTGGGGCGGCAAAGCTCCCGACGTGCAGGTAGTGATTTCCGATGGTCTGAACGCCAGGGCCATCATGGATGACGGGCATCTGATGCCTTACCTCAATGAGCTGAAGAAACAGTGTAAAAAAGCCGGCATGTCCCTGTCGGACAAAAACATCGTCGTGACCGGCGGCCGGGTGCGCGCTGGATACAAGGCCGGCGAAGTCCTGTACGGCAAGGCCGGCAGCAAGCCCAAAGCCATCGTTCACATCATCGGCGAACGCCCCGGCAGCGGCCATCATGCCTTCTCCGCCTATCTGGTCAAGGTGCAGCCTGGCACCTGGGCCAAGGCCGGCGCGGTCGACCACGACCAGTCCAAGGTTCTGTCCGGCATTTCCGACACGGGTCTGCTTCCCGCCGAAGCCGCCCGCCAGACGGTCAAGCTGCTGATGGAAATGTAACAGGCCTCCTATCCCTGAAATCGGCCCGGGCGGTGTTGCCCGGGCCAGCTTTTCCTCCCTCTGCCCGACGTTCCGCCCCCTGCTTCCGGCCGGAATGCGGATTCTGTAACGTAAATCACCGGGCCGCATCCCCGCGGCCCGGCTTTCCGGTGACCGCCGTCAGGATATGTCTATGCCCGAAACAGCTCTGAACACTTCCATGCCGGCGCCCCATCCCCGATCCCGCTCCCTGTGGCGGGAAGTCATGCACAAAACCGCTCTCTGGATGCAGGCCCTGGCATCAAGTCCCTATTATCGCTATGGCGAGATCGGCAACCTGTTGTACACTTTCGGTAAAAGCATTCTGGAAGGGGCGGTGCTCTACACCATGTTTTCCATGGCCCAGACCGAATTCAAGGTCGCGGCGATTCTCGGCGTGTTGACGAAATACTTTTATCCGGGCATCACTTTTATCAGCAACGTCAAGGTTTCCGCCTTCGTCGACTGTCTGGAGCGTTTTGCCGACCTCCGCCTCCAGGTGCGGCAGCTGATCGGCGCCATGGCGCTGGTGGGCGGCGGGCAGGCGCTGGGTGCGATACTCCTGCTGCTGTGCTACCCGCCTCTGTTCAACACCCTGTTCGGATCCATGGCGGGCGGGCGCTACGTGCTTATCGTTTTGTACCTGCTGCACCATATCTGCGACGGTTCGGCCCAGGTCGCCGAGGGACGCATCTGGTTCAAGCTGATCGAGATCAAGCTGCGCCACGGGCGTCTGAGCCGCATTTCGGAAAATTTCTGGGGCATTCACGCCATGAGTCAGAACATCCAGTTGATCGCCGGACTTGTCCTGCTGTGGGGAACGACCCTGACCACCGGCCTGTTTCAGGATTGCCTCGGCCATGCCGTGATGTGGGGCATCGTGCTGAGCGGAACCCTGCTTACCGCCCTGTCCAAATTCAGCCTGCCGCTGGCCTGGCAACTCACCCTGCGCCACCGGATGCAAGAGGAAGAATGACGGCACAACCGATTTTGCAAGTCGAAAACCTCGGATTCGCCATTGGAGACCATCAAATCCTGGCGGACATCAGCTGCGGTTTCGAAACCGGCGCCATCCACGGCCTGATCGGGCCCAACGGTTCCGGTAAAAGCACCCTGCTGCGCAATCTCTGCCGCATCTGGGAGCCGCAACAGGGACAGGTACTTATCGAAGGGCGCGACTACCGACGCCTGTCCCGCAAAACCCTGAGTCAGATGGTGACGCTGGTGCAGCAGGATACACGCCTCGATTTTTCCATCCTGGTTTCCGATTTTGTCGCCATGGGCCGCCACCCGCACCTGAAACGCCTGCAGTGGCTGCGGCAGCGGGACATGGACATCATCGAACAGGCTCTCCAGGTCACCGGCACCACGGTATTCCGCAACAGGCCGATCAACGAACTGTCCGGCGGCGAAGCGCAACTGGTCAGCCTGGCCCGGGCGCTGGCCACCGAAGCACCGATCATTCTGCTGGATGAGCCCACCAGCGCCCTGGACATTCGGCACAAGCTCGAGATCATGGATCTGCTGACCGGCCTGCGCGATGCCGGCAAAACCATCCTCCTCAGCATCCATGATCTCGATCTTGCGCGACGTTACTGTGACACCGTAACCCTGCTGCAGCAGGGCCGGATCCACTATCACGGCCTGGCCGCGAAAGGCTTCGCCAAGCAACGCATCAAGGAGGTTTTCCATGTCGGCGTCGAGGAAATCGCAACCGAGCATGGCGTTTCGCTGCTGTTCTACCGTTAGACGCATCCTGGGCTCGGTGATGGTGCTAGCCATGGCCTGCCTTGCAACACTGCCGGCCGGCGCCGCGGAGACCGCCCGCAGCGCACGCAGGTTCCCTCTGGAGATGGATGCCCTGATGGGAGCGTTGAGCGATACCCGTGTGCCAGCGCTTGCGACCGGAAAAGGTTTCCCACGCAACGTCAGCTACCGCTTCACCCGTTACGATTTCGCAACGGATAAAATACATGAAGAACGGCGTTCCGTGATCCTGAAGCATCAGCCGAAGCGCATCATCCCTCACGCCACGGGGCTGACCGAAATTCTCTGGGCTATTCTGCCCCATGAACGCCTGGTGGCGGTGCATGAAAGCTGCAAGGACCGGCAGTTTTCCTTTCTGGCGACATTGCTGCCCGAAAACCTGCCGACTTACGGCACCGACGACGCCGAAATCGTCATCGGCTACCGCCCCGACCTGGTCATGACCTCCTTTTTTTCCAACGAGAACTTTCTCCATCAACTGCGCACCGCCCGCATTCCCATGGCGCAGTTCGGTTTCTTCGACGATCTCGATGCCATCGAAGAGCAGATCCTGCTGGCGGGGCGGCTGACCGGCGAGGAAGCTTCCGCCCGCAGGCTGGTCGCCGTCATGCACGAAAAACTGCGCGACATCCAGCTGGCGGTTAACAGGCGGCGCAGCGGCACCGTCAGGCCGCCTTCGGTACTGTATTATGACAACATGGCCTACGTGGCGGGGGCGGGTACCACCTTCGACAGCATGTGCAAGGCCCTTGGTGTAACCAACATCGCCGCCGCCAAAGGGATTCGCAACTTCAAACAGGTGGACTACGAAACCCTTCTGCAGTGGAACCCGGATGTGATCATCGTGCCGGAGGAAAGCAGTTTCGACCGGCAGCTCTACAGCCAGGAAATCCTGGCTGGCGCCAACGCCATACGCCGCGGGAACATCCGCAAGATGCCAACCGTCTACCTGCTGAGTTCCTCCCAATATCTGGTGGCCAGCATCAACTACCTGGCGGGACTGCTTTATGAATCGTCCTTCTGAGCACCGCCGTTTTTCCCTGACAGGCTTCGCCGCCTCGATCGCCGCGATGGGATTGCTGCTGACGGGCATGTTCCTGTCGATCCGTATCGGGCCCTGGGCCATCAGCCTGCAGGATACCGCCCGCATCCTGGCGTCCAGGATGCTGCATATGAACCTGCCGACCGATCCCGCGCTGGAAGCCATTGTCTGGCTCGGCAGGGTGCCCCGCACCCTGACCGGGGTCATGGTCGGCTTTGCCCTGGGCGCCGCCGGCACCATCATGCAGGGCATCTTTAAAAACCCCATGGCCAGCCCCGGGGTTATCGGCACCAGTTCAGGCGCGGCCCTCGGAGCGGTAACCGCCATTTATATCGGTCTGGCGGCCACCAGCATCTACGCGGTACCATCCTTCGCCATCCTGTTCGCCTTCGTGTCGATGCTGGTGGTACTGGGCATTGCCACCAGCGGCGGCTTGACCTCCCGTTATACCCTGCTGCTGGGCGGCATCGCCTTCAACGCCATTTTCGGCGCGCTTACCTCGCTGGTGATCGTCCTGTCGACGGATCAGTTCGAAATGGCCCGCCAGATCGTCGGCTGGCTGATGGGAGACCTGACCAACCGCAGCTGGCAGCACGTCTACATCGTGCTGATCATCACCCTTGTGGGCACCCTGTGGTCGCTGCTGTACGCGCGGGATCTGAACATCATCATGCTCAGCGAAGAGATGGCCGCCAACCTCGGCGTCAACGTGACCCTGTCGCGCAACATGCTGCTGTTTGTCGCCGCGCTGCTGACCGGCGGCGCCATCGCCGTCTCCGGCGCCATCGGGTTCGTCGGCCTGATCGCGCCGCATATCATGCGCAGCTTCGTCGGTTCCGACAATCGCCTGCTGATCCCGGCCGCCGGGATACTGGGCGGTGCGCTGGTCGTCTACTCGGACTGCGCGGTGCGGGTGTGGGGCGGCGGGGGGCTGCGTATCGGGGTGCTGACGGCCCTGCTCGGCGGACCGTTTTTTCTTTACCTGATCATTCGCGACCGGCGCAAGTTCGTGTTTTTCTGACCCCTTTCACCGGGCATGTGCCGAATGAAATTCTTTTTTTACCGGAGGCCGCAACGCCATGAACCAGACAGTCAGGGATCCCCGCCATGCCGACCCGTCCGTCGCGGAGGAATTCCGTCACAGGATCCAGCAGGTCGAGACCGAAATCGGCAAAGTAATCATTGGCCAGGACCGCATGATCGAGTCCATCATCTGCACCCTGCTGGCACAAGGGCACATTCTGCTGGAAGGCGTTCCGGGCCTGGCCAAAAGCCTCGCTGTCGCCACCTTCGCCCGCACCATCGGCGGCGAGTTCAAACGTATCCAGTTCACGCCGGACAAACTGCCCAGCGATATCACCGGCACCACCATCTTCAACCAGGCTACTGGCACTTTCACCTTCCACCAGGGTCCGGTATTCTGCAACATTCTGCTGGCCGATGAAATCAACCGCGCCGCGCCCAAGGTCCAGTCGGCACTGCTCGAAGCGATGCAGGAAAAACGTGTCAGCATCGACCGCGACCAGTACCGGCTGCCGGAGCTGTTCATGGTGCTGGCGACCATGAACCCGGTGGAACAGCTCGGCACCTACCCCCTGTCGGAAGCCCAGCTGGACCGGTTTATTGCCAAGGTCACGCTGAGCTACCCCCCCCGGGAATTCGAGGAACAGCTGCTCAGGAAAAAAAGCACTGACTTCGACGAACTGCAAAAAGCCGTTCCGTGCCTGTTGCAACCGGATGAAGTAGTAGCCATGCAACACCACGTTGCCAAACGCGTCATGGTCTCGCCGTTAGTGATCTCCTACATCCTGGAGCTCTGCCTGCGTACCCGCCCCGAGTCGCAACAGGCGCCCGAGGCGATCCGCGACTTTGTTGCCGTGGGGGTGTCGCCCCGTGCCGGCGAACATCTTATCGCCTACTGCAAAGGCTTCGCCTTTTTACGGGGCCGGGATTACGTATCCTTCGAGGATGTCGATGCCTGTGTCATGCAGGTGCTGGCACACCGCATGATTCTCAGCGACGCCGCCATTCTGGAAGGCATCCGCGCGCAGGATCTGCTGCAGAACATCGTTGCCTCGGTTGCGCCTTACGCGCTGGTGAAACCATAAGGAACGGTTCACACCATGAAACCACGCTTCCACTTTACCATCCAGCTCAAGCATCCGCCGCGCAGCGAGATGGCCGGAGACTGGGCAGGATACGACAAGGGCACCGGCTATGAATTCTGGGGCCTGCGCAAATATATGCCCGGCGACAGCTGGAGCCGCATCGACTGGAAGGCGCGCGCCCGCAGCGGCGAACTTTACGTTCGGGAGTTCCTCAGGGACAGCGCCTATAACCTGCTGCTGATCTGCGACGTGAGTCCCTCCATGCACTTCGGCGGCAAATACGCCCTGGCCTGCGATCTGGCCATATCCCTGGCTCACGCCTCCCTGCGCGGCAACAATCCCTGCGGGCTGCTGTTGTTTGCCGACCAGGTAGTGGCCTGGCATCCGCCGAGCGCCGCGCCGCGGCAGTTTCACCGCCTGGTTACCGCACTGCGGCAGACGCCGCAACCCAAAAGCCGCCAGACGCGCCTGGCACCTGCTCTGGAATTCGTCATGAAGCGGCTGAGCTCCTGCCTGGGGGTCATCATTTCCGATTTCCATACCGATCTGGGCGGCCTCGGGGGGCTGCTGGATGCCGCCGACAGTCGGCTTCCGGCGCATGAAATGGTGGCGCTGCACGTGCTTGAAGAAGCCGAGTATCGGCTGAGGGGCATCGGGGACGGGTTGCTGACCCTGCAGGACATGGAATCCGGGCGCCAGATGCCTCTGGACCTGAGCCATAAGCGCCAGTTCAATACCCTGCTCCGCCAGAACCGGGAACGCATCGTGCGGGCCCTGGCCAGGGCGCGCATCGATTCGGCATTGCTGCCGGTGGGGGCCAACGACCTCCAGACCCGTGTCAACACCCTGTTTGCCAGGCGGCTTGCTGCCAGACTCTGATACGCACTGCTTAAGTCGAGGAAACACGATGATGAATGATCCCTGCGCCTGTCGCCAAACCTGCTTACGCACGATCTTTTCAAGATCCGCCAAACACCTCGTCCTGCTGAGCCTTTTGCTGCTGGCGGGAACCTTGCCCCTGGCCGCGGCGCAACCGTTGCCCGTCACGGAAGACGCACAACGCCAACCTGCCGCCGAGGCATCACCCGAAACCGGCGTCATGCCGGAAAGCGCGGCGGATCCTGCCGAGACAGCGCGGCGTGCCTGTTTTGAACGTGTCTGGTCCGATTACCAGAACGATGTGTGGTTCTATGGCGAAGATGGCCGGCGCGTGCTACCCCGACCGGACCTGAAATGGCTGGTGGTGCGGCTCGCCGATGGCGGCCCGGCCCCGGCCGGAAGCGCGGTCGAATCTCCGGCCCCTGTCCCCGCCGATACAAGCATCACACCTGCCGCACCGGAAAACACGGCACCGGAAACCACGGACAGCGGTCCCGACATCGCCGGCGAGGCTCAGGCCATCGATAGCCCGACCGTCGAGCCCCCTTCGTTTGACACCCTCAATGAACGGTACGGCGAATATTTCAGCCATATCCTGTACGATCCCTTGCGGGCTCCGTCCACGGCCGCCTACCGATTAAGGCGCGACCTGTCCCAGGAAGCCTATCAGAGTCTGCTGACCCGCCTGCAACAGGACCGGATGGTACGTTACGCGCATCCGGCCTGGAACATCGGCGACCGCCTCTTCGCCCCTCTGGAACAGATCGAAATCATCTGGAAAACCGCCAGCGACGCGCGCCGTCGACAGGCACTGCTGCAAGCTGTCGCCGCAACGGCCGACGGTGACGGCCCGGTTTCCAGCCGGCAGCAGGTCACCATCGATCCCTGTCGGCAAAGCGTCTGGGAAAGCGCCAACCTGCTTGCCGAAGACATTCTGGTGGAGCAGGCCCGGCCGCTGCTGATGCCGTTGGTTCCGCCGGTAGGCGTCCGTTTTTCCCTCGGCATGAACGGCGCCACTCCAGGCACCCCGATTCCGTTCGTCCTGGAAATCCGCTTCACCGAACGCATTAAAATCGAATCGAGCACCATCGCCAACCTCAATCTCAAGCCATCGGGGATCTTTCACAATCTGTACGACATCAGCTATGACGCGCCGTTAAGCGCCATAGACCTTAATCACAGCCCAATCCGCATCACCGGAAAACTCAGAATCTACGCCACCGGCGAATACAGCATCCCCGGCATCCCCGTCTATTACATCGACAGCCGCGCGCCTCAAAGCCAGGTGCAGCTGATCAAAACCGTCGAAGAACCGGTGCGCATCGCCGCCATGATCCCGGAAAGCACCGAAGGGTTCGATCTGCAGGTCGCTGCCGCGGGCCCCCTGACAGTGCCCGGACCCCGCCGGGCAACAACCTCCCTCACTCTCCAGATAACGCTGCTGGCCGTTGGCCTTCTTTTGTCCGGGCTGGCCGCCGTTGCAACATGGTGGTGGCGTAAAAATATAAAAGAAGCGGACATACAGCCCGAAAACCATGTTTTAAATCAGCTGCAAACCGATGTGGACAACGCGATTGCCGCCGTTCGTCAACATGGAAGCCGGGATGCGCTGGCCGGGCTCGGCGTGGCCCTCAAGGCATACCTGGCTGAATTTTCCGGAATCGCCATGGACCGCCAGGGGGGCAGTCACGTGTCATTCCTGCGCCGCATCGAAGCCACCCTTCCAGCATCTGCCCGGCAAGCCGCCTCCGAGGTGCTTGCCTGTATCGACCATAGCTTGGCTCAGGAAACCGCTGGTATCCCGGAAGATCTGACGGCACGGGCGGGATGGCTTATCGAGACCCTGCAGGGATTGGCCAGCCCTGCTCAGCCATCGGACGAGCCGGAGCCAGAACACCATGGCTGATTTGCAACTCCAGTACCCTCTGGCGCTGCTGCTGCTTTTTCTGGCGCCCGGATTCCTGTGGCTGCGCCGGCGCACGCGACGCAAGCTGCCATTTCCCGCGGTGCCCCCGGAAATGGCGCAACTGCGGCCCGGATTCTGGAAACGCAACTACAACGGCATCCTGTTCGCCCTGGTGTATACATGCCTGGTCGCAAGTCTGGCCAATCCCGGCTACTCTCGCGAAACGATGGAAGAATTCATCGAATCGAAATGGATATTCCTGGCCCTTGACCTGTCCGGCTCCATGAAACGTCCGGTCAGCCGCTACTCCGACCAGACCCTGGGAGACCTTGCCCTGGATGGCATCGCTTCGTTTGTCGATATGCGCCGCGACGACGACTACATCGGTTTGATCGCCTTTTCCAGCTATGCCAAACTGCTGGCGCCGCTGACCTTCGACAAGCAACTGCTCAAGGCCAAACTCGATCTGGTGCGCAGCAGAAACCATTCGCGGATTTACCGTGAACTCGGTGCGGGGGGCGGCACCAACGCCTCGGAAGCGGTATGGCTGTCTTTGTCCGCGTTTTTTTCCATGCTGCCCGAGGAAAACCGCTTGACCGTCGAGCAGATTGCCGGCATGCGGGAATTCCTGCTCGGAAAACCGGGATCCTTGCTCGATATCCCGCGGAAAATCCGCGACGCCGCGCTCGGCAGGGGCATGGCCGTCATCCTTTTCACCGACGGGCGCATCGAGCCGACCCAGCGTGCCCACGTGCGCCACGGCGGCCTGCCGAACCTGGTCAACCTCATCACGTTGATGAAAGCGGTCGGCGTGCGGTTTTACATTATTTCCGTTGGCGGCGAAGTCGATCAGGCGGTGGAGGAAGCCATGCAACCGGCGGCGGGCGAAGCCACCGTCGGGCGCATTTTCGTCACCTCCAGGGGACTGGACCAGACACAGATCGAGGAGGTCTACCGGGAAATCGATATTCTGGAGACCAACCGCAACCTGACGCGAATTACCCTGCAACCCCGCTGGCTGCGGCAGCCACTGACCCTTCTGGGGCTTGGACTTGCCATCCTGCATCTGCTGCTGCGCAGCGTACCGGGGTTGCGCAAACTGTAAATGGCACTTTGGACCCATGACACGCCGACCGTTGCCGGCGCGTCTCCCAGGGAAAATTTTCCGCCGACCACTGCGAGGAATGCATCATGGCTCTTTTTTCGAATATTCTTCGGCGTTATCAACCCGCGATCCCCTTCATCCTGGCCACCATCGGCCTCACCGGTTTGCTGCTGGCGACCATTGGCGGCGTCGGCCTGTGGCGCAAGGTCCAGCATCACACGGCTCTGGAAAGGCTCAACACGCGCCTGGCAAGCGTGTCCGGCATCAAAGAACACGCCGCCGCCGCGGCCGAACTTGAAAAAATCACTGCCGATGCCGAAAAATCCGGACTGTCCCTGCCGCAAGCCGAGTATGCCCTGCTGGCGCGCACATGGCGAGCCCGTGTCGACGACTTCAAACAGATCACCGCCGCCCTCAACAATCGTTATCTGGCCGTCTCCCAGCAGCAGGATCTGAAAACTTTTCACGAACAGCTGCTCGCTTTACGCGACAGCTGCACAGCAGCTCTGGAAAACCCCGAAGCCCTTTTTGCCCCCATGCAATGGAAGTTGCACAATCTCAAGGGGAACGTTTCGGTCATGCTGGCCTACAGCGTACTGGCCTTCGAACAGGATGGGCGCAAGGCGGCAAAATTTCTGTCCGACGCCGTTGACGATTACAAAACCGCCATCGATCTCGTCGACGGTCTTCGCAGCACGTCACTGCAAAGGGCAATACCACGCTGGAACCTGGAACTTATCGTCGGGCTCGGTGAATACAGGCGCATCGGCCTGAGTGAAATCCCCCAGGAAAACATGTCCGAGGTGCAGGAACAACTCGAGGCGTTCATCCCGGATGTGGCCGGCTTCGCGCCCGGCGTGCCCCTGGACACCAGGGTGGAGAAATAGGCCAACGCCATGCGCTTTAGTCATCCGCACTGTTTCTGGCTGTTACTGCTGCTTGTCCCCGTTGCGTGGCGCATCTGGTCCACGGAGCGGTTTCTGGAGCGGTTGCGGCATCGGTTTCGATTCGATCGTAACGGCAGGGGAGCCTGGAGGCTTTATGGTCGCTGCCTGCTGCCTCTGCTCGGGCTGGCTGGAATGGTAGCCGCACTGGCCGGCCCCGCCATCACCGTCCTGCGGCAGGGAAACATCAGCGACAATCTGGTGCTGGCGATCGGCATCGATGTCAGCAAATCGATGCTCGCCGAAGACATGGCTGTCGGACGGCTATCGGGCCAACCGGCGGTGACCTCCGTATGCAACCGCCTGAATGCCGCCCGGCAACTGGTTCTGACGCTGCTGAGCCGACTGGAGGGAGAAAAGGTCGGTCTGTTCTTTTTTGCGCGCAACGGCATCGAAGTCGTCTCACCGACCCGCGATCACGGATTTCTGCGCTATATGGCGACGCATACCGATCTCGGCGATCTGACCGAATCGGGCAGCAACCTGATAGCCGCACTCGACAGCGGCATACTGATGGCTGCCAGCCAGACCGGCACCCCCGCCCGTGCAGTGATTCTGCTGACAGATGGCGAAGATACCGAAAACAACCAGGCAGAAATCCTGCAAAGCATCACCTCGCGTGACGCGCCCCCGCCCCCCGTGTTTACGATCGGCATCGGCCGCGAACGGGATGTCTTCATCCCCATACGACGCAAAGGCGCCGCCGATATCGACGGTTTTTTCACGGACAGCGAGGATATCCCCCTCAAAACCCGACTCGATGCCCGGACCCTGCGGGCCATCGCCGAAACCACCGGAGGCTCCTATATCCAGCTGACCGGCGAATCGCTCGATGACGTCGCTTCGCAACTGTTGCGCAATATCGGCACCACGGCGGCAACCCCCGCCGATCTGCCCCCGCGCCCCGCGCCTTTCGACCTTGCGCCTCTGTTTCTGGCAACGGGCCTGCTATGCTACATCCTGTTTTTGCTGCTCTAGTCAAAAACCCTGTCAACCCTTGGAAACAAGCCAAAAAACCACGCCGTTTCAATTCCTCCCAAAAACTTTTTTCAATAATGTTTTCAATGTGTTTTGAAATTCTGGAGAGAATTTATGACCATTTTGGAAATGTATACAGCATACCTTATTGAACTTTCGTTCTATTTTGTGTTATAAGTCAACAAATTGGAAAAAGTCTTTGACAACAGCATCAGCACCTGACGCAAAATTCCGATCTCCGAGCCTCGCTGCCTACTGGGAAGGTCCTTATGGCGACAGGCCGAAGGGTTCCGCTGGAAACAGTGGCGCCTCCCTCTCTGGAAAGGAGATTTCACCCGGAACCATTCCAAGAAAAGCAAAATTGGGAGGAAGCAAGACAATGAACAAAATTTTGCGCGTAAACATGAACGACCTTACCTGCAAGGTCGAGGAAGTCCCCGCCGAATACGCCACCCTGGGTGGCCGTGCGCTGACTTCCACCATCGTGGCCAAGGAAGTTCCCCCGCAGTGCCATCCCCTCGGCCCCAACAACAAACTGATTTTTGCTCCCGGCATGCTGTCCGGCACCCCGGCCGCCAACTCCGGCCGCATGTCTGCCGGCGCCAAGAGCCCGCTGACCGGCACCATCAAGGAATCGAACTCCGGCGGCACCAGCGCTCAGCAGTTCGCCAAAATGGGCATCAAGGCCATGATCATCGAAGGCCAGCCCAAGGATGACAAATGGTACCGCCTGCATGTCACCATGGACGGCGTGACCTTCGAGGACGCCTCCGAGCTGGTCGGCAAGCAGAACTTCGACGTCATTGACGCCATGAACGCCAAATACGATACCAAAATCGGCGTCATGACCATCGGCATCCCCGGCGAAAACCGCCTGGCCGCCGCCAACATCTCGGTGAAGGACCCCGACCAGAAGATCCGCTCCCATGGCCGCGGCGGTCTCGGCGCCGTTATGGGCTCCAAGAAAATCAAGTGTATCACCATTGACGCCACCGGCGCCGGCAAGGTTGAAATTGCGAATCCCGAAAAATTCCGCGCCGCCGCCAAGGTTTTCGCCAAAGGCATGCTCGATCACCCCGTAAGCGGCGAGGGTCTGCCCACCTACGGCACCAACGTTCTGATCAACATCCTGAACGAAGCCGGCGGCCTGCCGACCAAGAACTTCAGGTACGGTACCTGTGAACACCATGACCTGGTGTCCGGTGAAACCATGTACGACACCATCGTCAAGCGCGGTGGCCACCACAAGCATGGCTGCCACGCCGGTTGCATCATCCAGTGCTCCCAGGTTTATGTTGACGAAGCCGGCGCGTACATCACCTCCGGTTTCGAATACGAGACCGTCTGGGGTCTGGGCATCAACTGCCTGATCCAGAGCCTCGACGACTGCGCCCGCATCGATAACGCCATGGACAACATCGGCATCGACTCCATCGAAGGCGCCGTATTGCTCGCCGTCGCCATGGACGCCGGCGTATTGCCCTGGGGCGATGGCAAGGAAGCCCTGCGCATCATGAACGAGGAAATCGGCAAATGCACCCCGCTGGGCCGCATCCTCGGCAACGGCACCGCCTCCGTCGGCCAGGCCTATGGCCTGACCCGCGTTCCGGTCGTCAAGGGCCAGGGTATCCCGGCTTACGATCCCCGCTCGGTCAAGGGTATCGGTATCACTTATGCAACCACGACCATGGGTGCCGACCATACCGCCGGTTACTCCATCGCCACCAACATCCTCAAGGTCGGCGGTTTTGTCGATCCCCTGAAGAAGGACGGCCAGGTTGAGTTGTCCCGCAACCTGCAGATCGCCACCACCTCCATTGACAGCACCGGTATGTGCATCTTCGTGGCCTTCCCCGCTCTGGACATCCCCGAAGTTCTGCCCGCACTGGTCGATATGTGCGCCGCCCGCTTCGGCGTCGAAATGAGCGTTGACGACTTCGTCGGCATGGGCGCCAGGATCCTGAAAATGGAGAAGGAGTTCAATACCAAGGCCGGTTTCACCAAAGAAGACGACCGCCTGCCCGAGTTTTTCGAATACGAGCCGATCCCGCCCCACAACGCGGTTTGGGATTTCACCCCGGCTGAAATCGACGAGCTCTGGAACTTCTAACATTCGCCTTTTTATGCAATGCCAGTGGGCACCTCGATGGGGTGCCCACTTTTTTTAACCGCCTTTTTCTGAAGACAAACCCTTTATTTCGACCATGAAAAGGTGCTCCATGAAAATTACCGTCAAACTCTTCGCCGGCTTTCGCAACGACCGCTTCAAGGTAGCCGACCAGGATTATCCCGACGGCGCGACGGTCGGCGATATTCTCGGGGCCTTGAACATCGCCCTTCCCGAACTGGGCGTTGCCCTCATCAACGGCCGCCACGTTCTTCCCGAACATGTCATGGAAGACGGCCAGACCCTGTCGCTGTTCCCGAAAGTCGGAGGAGGTTAATTTTTTCTATAACCGCCTGATCTTCCTTTACAATTCGGTTCAATCACGCTATCTTTCATGAGTATACGTCTGACGGCGCCTTCGGGCCTAACAGGGAAGAGGGGTGCAAATCCCCCGCGGACCCGCCACTGTAAGCGAGGACGAAAGACCAATAAGCCACTGGCAACCTTTGCTGGGAAGGCGGTCTTGAGAACGATTCGCGAGCCAGTATACCTGCCGTTTCGGACACCCACATCATCTTCCCCGGGCCCTGGGAAGGTGGGCTGAAGCGGCCGTCGCTGATAGGCACATTCCATCTGTTCCGTGCTGATTTCAGAGGCCATGCTCCTCTTCGTGCTCACTCCAGCCTGGGCACAAAGAGGAGTTTTCTTATGCGCAAAATCCTGTCTTTGGCCCTGGTCGGTGTACTGATGCAACCCGTAATTGCATCCGCCTCCGACCTGACCACCCTCGAACCGGTTGTAGTCACCGCCACCAAGCTCGAAACACCGCTGCGCGAAGTCGCCAGCTCCGTCACCGTTATCTCTGCCGAGGAAATCGAAAACAAACAGCCCAACACTGTCCTCGATGTCCTGCGCAGTGTTCCCGGTCTCGATGTCATACGTCAGGGCGGGCTGGGACAGCAGACCTCGATCTTCCTCAGGGGAAGCAACTCCATGCATACCCTGGTGCTGGTCGACGGCATAGAAATGAACGACCCTGCCAATCCCGGCCGGTCCTTCGATTTTTCAACCCTCGGCACCGATAATATCGAACGTATAGAAATCGTGCGCGGACCAGGAAGCACCCTTTATGGATCGGATGCCCTTGGCGGTGTCATCAACATCATTACCCGCAAAGGCTCCGGGAAACCCAAAGTCAACCTGTTTGCCGAGTACGGCAGTTTTGAAACCCACGAGGAGAAGCTCTCGGTTTCCGGCGGCAACGAACTCGTCAACTACTCGCTGGTGGCCTCCTTCCTCGAATCCAACGGCATTTCCGCGGCCGCCAAACGTTACGGAAACCAGGAAAGAGACGGGTACGATCGAACTTCGGTTTCATCCCGGATCGGCCTTACTCCGACCGATAATTTCGATGTGGACTTTTTTCTGAGATACATCGACGCGGAAGCAGACCTCGACACCTTTGCCGGCCCCTTCGGAGATGACCCCAACAATACCTTTGATTCTGAATCGCTTTTTCTGCGACTGCAGGGGCGCTTGATGCTGCTGAACGACCGATGGGAGCAAAAACTCGGCTTTTCCTTGAGCGATTACGATCGTGAAAACCGCGATGACACCGACCCGGCTCACCCCTTCGACAGCAGCATGACGACCTATGACAGCCGACTCTACAAAGGTGACTGGCAGCACAACCTTTATCTGCACCCGACCAACACCTTGACCGTTGGACTCGAGTATGAAAAGGAAGAGGCCAGCGGCACATCCGTTTACATCTATGCCGATCCTCTCTGGAATACCAACGACAGATTCGACAAAGCCACCGCCGAAACCTACGGCTACTATATCCAGGATGAAATCAGGCTCTGGCGGGATTTCATCACCACCGCAGGACTGCGTGTCGATGATCACGAAGAATTCGGCGCACGCATGACCTACCGAATCACCAGCAGCTACCTGTTTCGTCCGACCGGAACCCGCATCAAAGGCACTTTCGGTACAGCCTTCAAGGCTCCGACTCTTGCCCAGCTTTATGAAAACTCCACCTACGTTCTGGGCAACCCCGATCTGGCCCCGGAGAAGAGTCGGGGCTGGGATATTGGCCTTGAGCAGCAACTGTGGAACGACAGGGTCCTTTTGAGCGCAACCTATTTTGAAAACCACTTCGAGGACCTCATCAACACCTTTTACAGCATGACGAGTTTCAAATATGAATATGAAAACATCGATGAAGCCCAAACCAAGGGGCTCGAATTGACGGCATCGGTGCGTCCCGTCGACGACCTGACGCTTTCCGCCAGCTACACCTACACCGATACGGAAAACCGCAACACAGGCGAGCAACTTCTCCGTCGCCCAAGGCATAAATACAACCTCAATGTCAACTATCGCTTCCTTGATCGCGGCAATGCCAATCTCGATATATTCTATTTCGGTGAGCGGGACGATCTTGACCTGTACAACTGGAGTCAGACCAAAACACTTGCCGGGTACACGGTGGTTAACCTCGCTCTTTCCTATGAGGTCAACCCGCACCTGCGCATTCATGGCCGGGTGGAAAATCTCTTTGACGAGGATTATGAGGAAACAAACGGATTCGGATCACCCGGCATAGCCGGCTATGCCGGTGCCAGCATTACGTTTTAAACTGTAAGCGAGAGAATTAAGGCCTTGGAACCACGAAAACAGGCCGGGTTTGAAGCAACGGCCTTCCGGCAAAACCACCTGCCGGGAGGCCGTGATAAAGCCCGGAAACATCGAAAAGGGAGGAGCCGGACAATCATGCCTGCATCGCATGAATCCTTCATACTGTGGCTCATCCTGTCCATGGGCATTCACGCCGCGACCTTGACTCTCTGGCCCATGCCGCCATCCTGGAAAGTTGGTCACAACACCCATCTGGTCGTTGATCTTCGCTCGTCGGGATCCGGCACCTTGAACGGGCAGGCAGGGAGCAGTGAATTGCCCGCCGCCGATAAGCCTTCGCCCAGAATGTCGCCTGCCGCGCCGAAATCTCCCATCCAAAGCGAAAAAACACGAGTCATCAAACCAGTCGCCGCTCCCGCCAAAAAGGCTGTATCCCGCCGACAAGCTCCAGCGCCTTCGGCTGTTACCACTCTATCCTCCTCATCCATGGCTTCCGCAATCCCGGCAGCATCCGCAGCCGGTGCAAACGCGGATACCGGCAGCAATGCATCAAGCGGACAGGACGCAGGTGCCGGACAACCTTCCGCCGGATCGTCTTTAGTGGGGGGAGAGCCGGGCCAGGCAGGCGGCTTTGGTGTTGGCAGCAACGGTCATGGCGAAGCCGGCGTCAAGGCAAAAAAAGGTGTCACCCGCGCCACGCCGCTGGGCTACGGCGACAACCCCGCGATGCCCTACCCGCGCACCGCTCGCCGCCGGGGCTGGCAGGGTGAGGTGCTGCTGCGCGTCTCCGTATCGGAAAACGGGCAGGTACTGTCGGCGAGGGTCGAAAAATCCTCGGGATACGGAATCCTCGACGACACGGCCCTGCAGCAGGTATCCAACTGGCGGTTTCGCCCCGCCCAGCGCAATGGCATACCACGGCAGGATACAGTGATCGTCCCCGTCCACTTCCAGCTGCACGCTCCCTGATAGCGGACGCAAAAAAGCCGGACCTCAGGCCCGGCTTTTTTGCAAAAAGACTCACGAACTCAAAAGATGGAGGCCAGACGTTCATAGGATTTTTTCAGGCGACTGGCGAGGGCCAGCAGGATGACGCGGTATAGTTTCATCCCCAGGCCGGGGCACTCGGCAAGGAGTCTTTCGAAGGCATCGTTGGCAATCTGCGCCAGACGGACATCTTCAAGAGCGACAACACTGACGGCCCTCGGGCTCTGATTCATGAAAGACAATTCCCCGACAACCGCCTCCGGTCCAAATACGGCGACAACCACCTGCTTGCCCGGAAACTCGGTATCTTTCTTGGCTTCGAGATGACCGGAAAGAACCAGCACCAGGTAATTTCCCGGCTGTCCCTCCACCCATAAAGTCTCACCTGCGGAGAGCCTGCGCTCCTTGACAAAAGGAAGCAGGCAGCCTATCTCCTCTTCGGAAAAAATATGCAGGTCCTTCAGGCTCCCACGCACGTCTTCCGACAAGCCTTCCGCCATGCTGGCGTCCGCATCAACGTTCACGCCGGTTACGCTCCCTGTTTCGGGGAAGGGACCTTTTGGGCAGTATTGCCCGCCTGCAATTCACGGACTTTATTTTCAAGCCGTTTGAGCAGGGCGTCAAACCCTTCCTGGCGGATAATTTCGTTATAGCTGCTGCGATAGTTGCTGACCAGGCTCACTTCCTCGACGATCACATCGTATACCAGCCATTGGCCGCCTTTGAGTCGCACGCGATAGCTGACCGGTATCTCCTTGCTGGATATAACGAGGGTATCCACCTGCCCCCGCGTCCCGCGCACCTGCTCACCGACGTATTCGACCCGCTCGTCCTGATAGGTGTAATTGCGGATCCGTCCGCGATAGGTATCTTCAAGCAACTGGGAAAACAGCTCGATAAAACGCGCCCGCTGCCTGGGGCTCGCGTTTCTCCAGTGGATACCCAGGGTCCGCTGGGACATGGCTTCGAAATCGAACTTGGAGCGCACCAGAACTTCCACCCGGTCGAGAATGGCCTCCTGGGACAGTTCCTTGTTGCGCAGCACTGAAATAATCTGGTCGAGGGTGGCCCGTAGCTGTTCCGTCGGCCCGGGGACAGCCAGGATCGGCGTCACCCACACACACATTGCAAGCATCAGCGCACACAGCGTGCCAAGCCTGGTTTTCATAACCGTTCTCCTTGTTTCATTGCGCTTTATTTTTTGATTTTGCCGTCACGGTACTGCTCGTAAGCGTTGCGGACGTACAGATAGGTATCCAAAGCCTCCTGCTTGACGCTCTCGTAGGTATCCTTGTCGAGCGAAAGATCTGTTTCTTTCTCAAGCCCTGTCAAACCGAGGCGTTCGGCAGGTTTCATTTCGACATAATGCAAAGGATCCATGAAAAAGTCTCCGACCATGCCTACCGTATCCCGGGCATTGGAAGGCCCCAGAACCGGCCAGACGATGTAGAATCCGGAACCGACACCATAACGGCCGAACGTCTGCCCCAGATCCTCGTCCTTGCGATCCAGATCGAACCACGCCTTGGCCGGATCGAACAGCCCGCCGATGCCCAGGGTTGAATTGATCACCAGGCGTCCCAGTTCGGAACCGGCATCGGCCAACTTGAACTGCAACAGCGCATTGGCGAAACGCACCGGCGTGCCGAGATTGGAAAAAAAATTGGAGACCGACTTGCGCGCCGGTTCGGGAACCACGCGGTAGCCGCGGGCGATCGGCTTGAACAGGTAGAAATACAGCTTGTCGTTCAGCCAGAACATGCCGCGGTTGAAAGGCTCGATAGGATCGGCAATGTGCAGTGTTTCGATATCGCCGTTGGTGAAGTCCTCTTCATCCACAAAATCCTCATCGGCTGCCTCTCCCTGCGGTTCCCCCGCAGTCTGACCGGGAACAGTCTCCGCTGCACCGGCATCGGCTGCAGACACAACAGCCTCTGCCACGGCAGGGGATTCGACAACCGCGGCGGCCCGATCTTCGGCGGCTCCAACCTTACCGGCAGGAAATACACCCACGAGCGTGGCGAACAGCACCAGAATCACATAGTGTCGCATGATATTGCCTCCCCGCGCTATTTTTTCTCGAAAATATACTTACTTACCAGTTTTTCGATACTGACGGCGGACTCGGTTTCGACAATCTCCCCGCCGGGCTGAATATAATCATCGAGCCCTCCCGGCGACACCTCGACATACTTGTCCCCGATGATGCCGGTGGTGCGAATGGAGGCAATGGCGTCCTCCTGAAGCTTTACATCGGCATCGATAGCCAGGCTGATCAGCGCCTCGTAACTTTCAGGATCAAGGGCAATATCGGTGACGGTGCCGATCTTGACGCCGGCCAACTCGACAATCGCGCCCTCCTTGAGTCCGGAAACCGATCCGAACCGGGCACTGACCGGGTAGGTCTTTTCACTGAAAAGCGCGACATCGCCCAGCTTTACGGAAAGATAGGCAAAACAGATGAACCCGGCCACCAGGAAAACGCCGACAGCCATCTCAACGTTAAACCTCTTCATAAAAAAACCTTTCCTCCCTTTCACTGGAATAAATCGGCCCCATGGTTTCCTCGACAAAGGCCTTGATGACGGGGTGGTCGGAAAGCTGAAACTGCTCCGGCGACATGTTGCCGAGAATCTGGCCTTCGTGAATCAGGGCGACATAATCAGCCAACTTGAAAATTTTCGGAACATCATGGCTGACGATTACGGCCGTATATTTCAGCTTTGCCTGGGTTTTGTGGAACAGCCTGTAGATTTCGTTGCTTTTGCTGACATCCAGACCAGTGGTGGGTTCGTCAAAAAACACGATGCGCGGCTGCATGACCAGGGCCCGCGCCAGACCAACGCGTTTTTTCATGCCCCCGCTGAGCTGGGCGGGAAACTTGGGACCCATATCCGCCAGATCCATAAGCGCAAGCTTTTCTTCAACGTTGTCTCGAATCGCGTCTTCGGACAAGTCGGTGCGTTCCCGCAACGGCAGCGCCACATTGTCGTACACCGTCATGGAATCGAACAGCGCCACGTTCTGAAACAGGACGCCGAAATCCTTGCGAACCACTTTCATCTGCCTCTTGGACATGTCCGCGAGGTTCTGGCCGTACACCAGAACCTTGCCCCTGTCCGGCCGGAGCAGCCCCAGCATGTGCTTAAGAATGACGCTTTTGCCCTGCCCGCTGGGACCGACGATGACCGTTGTGGTCCCTTCGCGCACCGTCAGATTTACTTTTCTGAGAACCTGCTGGCGGCCAAAGGCGCGTTCCACATCGATCAGTTCGATGGCGATTCTGGTTTTTTCCTGAGTCATGAAGCCGTCCCTGCTATTTATGGACAAACCGGCACGCTGAACAAGCTCGCATCTGGTCTTTGACGGAAATCCGTGCCGGAAGGATTACAGCATGATGGCGCTGAGAAGATAATCCCAGACCAGGATAGCGACCGAAGACAGGACAACCGCATCGGTCGTAACCCGGCTTACCCCTTCGGCACCGAAGCCGCCGGAACGCTCCAGATGGAGGAAATATCCCTTGGCGGCCCCGATCCATATAATCAGCAGTCCGAAAACCAGGGACTTGACCAGCCCCATTTCGACATCGTTCCAGACCACGCTGGCATACATCTGCTGAAAATACGCGCCCTTGTTGACCCCCAACATGGTGACGCCGACCAGATAGCCACCGACGATGCCGGCCATGTCGAAAATAGCCGTGAGCAGCGGCATGGACAGAATGCCCGCGATAAACTTGGGCGCCATCAGGTACTTGTAGGGATCGATGGCCATGCATTCGAGAGCATCGATCTGCTCCGAATTGCGCATGATCCCGACCTCGGCGCAGATTGCCGACCCGGCGCGGCCGACCACCATGAGCGCCGCGACAACCGGACCGAGCTCACGAATCAGGCTCAGAGCCACCGCGGCGCCGAGCAGTCCTTCGGAACCGAACTTGCGCAGCGTGTAATAGCCCTGCAAAGCCAGCACCATGCCGGTAAAAGCCCCGGTAAAAAGAATGACGAAGGTGGACCGGGAGCCGATAAAATGCATTTGCCGAACGACGGGGTTGAGCTTGTATGGAGGCCGCACCGCGCTTGCCAGGCAGGCGCCGAGGAAAATCCCCATGCGACCGGCCTGCTCAAGACAGGAAAGAAAGTCGCCGCCCAGTTTTTGAAAAAATCGTCCAGCAATATGGACTATCCACATCATACCGGCAACATCTCCTTAAAACAACGGTCCGGACACCCAAACCGAAAAACGGCGCCTGGCCTGCGCAAGGGCGCTCCTCCGAACCAGTTTTTTTTCATTATATCTGGTTATTTTTTCTTTAAGCTCGACATGGTAACATAACTTTCTCAAAAAATACATGATCTTTAGAAAACCGCCGCCTGGTGACGGCGTGCGGATCGATCAGCCGGCAGCAGGTCCGGCAACCCGCACACGGATATTTTTTTTGCAATTTCCCCCCACGCTGAGTAGTATACACGCTGCCTTAGCTGTGCCGCGTCGCATCCGGGGAATGTGATCGAGGCGGTCAGACAAGACCATCCGAACCCGAAACCAGAACCCTTAAACCGCTGAATCACTCCATTGAACCAGCATCCAGAGGAATATCCGCACCATGCCTTTGAACGACATGATTCGTAGTGCCGTAGGGCGCAAATTGTTCATGGCCGCCACCGGCGTAGCCCTGCTTGGCTTCGTGGCGGCCCACCTGCTTGGCAACCTTACCATCTATCTCGGCCCGGAAGGAATCAATACATACGCCGAGCACCTTCACGCGGTCGGCATGCTTTTATGGGTATTCCGCGCCGGTCTGCTGATCGCTTTCGGCCTGCATGTCGCTTTCGGAATCGTTCTCACCCTGGAGAACCGGCGAGCCAGGCCGATCACCTACAAGCGGAAAAATCATCAGCGCAGCAGCATGGCAGGACGGACCATGATTTACAGCGGCGCGCTGCTGGGGATCTTTGTCGGCTTCCACCTGCTGCATTTCACCTTTCACGCCATCGGTCCACCCATTGAAGTGCTCAACAGCGGCCTGCCGAACGTATTTCTCATGATCGTGGAAAACTTCCGCCATTTCGGCTTCGCCCTTGCCTATATCATCGCCATGGCAGCCCTTTTCTTCCATCTCAGTCATGGCTTCGCCAGTCTGTTTCAGACCGCCGGCCTCAACAACGACGCGACCCTGCCCTGGCTGCAGCGACTGAGCTATGTCGTGGCGGCCTTGATTGCAGCCGGCTTCGCGTCCATTCCGGTCCTGATTTATTCAGGCCTCGTCATAAAGTAGGGAGTTTACTGTGATACTCGACGGCAAATGTCCAACCGGGCCCCTGGCGAACAAATGGGACAAGCACCGCCAGGACCTTAAACTGGTCAATCCGGCCAACAAACGCAAATACAGGGTTATCGTCGTCGGCACCGGCCTCGCCGGGGCCTCCGCCGCCGCCACCCTCGGTGAACTCGGCTACCGCGTCGACGCGTTCTGCTATCAGGACAGCCCCCGCCGCGCCCACTCCATCGCTGCCCAGGGCGGCATCAACGCGGCTAAAAACTATCAGAACGATGGCGACAGCATTTTTCGCCTGTTTTTCGATACCATCAAGGGGGGCGACTTCCGCGCCCGCGAAGCGAACGTCTACCGCCTGGCCCAGATCAGCAACGCCATCATCGACCAATGTGTGGCCCAGGGCGTGCCCTTCGCCCGCGATTATGCCGGCTATCTGGAGAACCGCTCCTTCGGCGGCGCGCAGGTATCCCGCACCTTCTTCGCCCGCGGCCAGACCGGCCAGCAGTTGCTGCTCGGCGCCTATCAGGCCCTGTCACGGCAAGTGGCCGCCGGCACGGTCAGGATCTTTCCACGCACGGAAATGCTCGACCTGGTGCTGGTGGACGGCCAGGCCAAAGGCATCACGGTACGGGACCTGGTCTCCGGTGAAATCCGTTGCCATGCCGCCGATGCCGTCATTCTCGCCACCGGCGGCTATGTGAATGTCTTCAATTTGTCGACCAACGCTATGGGATGCAGCGTCACCGCCACCTGGCGCGCCTACAAAAAGGGAGCGTTTTTCGCCAACCCCTGTTTTACCCAGATCCATCCGACCTGCATACCGGTCACCGGCGACCACCAGTCCAAACTGACCCTGATGTCCGAATCACTGCGCAACGACGGGCGTATCTGGGTACCGAAAAAGGCCGGGGACGAGCGCCAGCCCCGGGACATCCCCGAAAGCGAGCGCGATTACTATCTGGAACGCAAGTATCCAAGCTTCGGCAACCTTGCGCCGCGCGACATCGCGTCGCGGGCCGCCAAGGAAGTCTGTGACGCCGGCTTCGGGGTCGGTCCGGGCAGGCGCGGCGTCTATCTTGATTTTGGCGACGCCATCGCACGCCTTGGCGAGGATACCATTCGTGCACGCTACGGGAACCTGTTCGACATGTATGAGCGCATCACCGACGAGAATGCCTACCAGCAACCGATGCGCATCTATCCCGCGCCGCACTACAGCATGGGAGGACTGTGGGTCGACTACAACCTGCAGAGCAATATCGAGGGGCTGTTCGTCCTCGGCGAGGCCAACTTCTCCGACCATGGCGCCAACCGCCTTGGCGCCAGCGCCCTGATGCAGGGTCTGGCCGACGGCTACTTCATTGTCCCCTATACCATCGCCGACTATCTGGCGCGCACGGATCCCAACCAGGCCGACACGTCCCATGAAGCGTTCCGGCAGTCCCGCGAGGAAGTGACCCGACAGACCGAAAAGCTGCTTGCCATCGGCGGCAGCCGAACGGTCGGCGCATTCCACCGCGAACTTGGTCATATCATGTGGGAGAACGTCGGCATGGCACGCAGTGCCGCCAGTCTGAAGGACGCCCTGCAGGCCATTCCCGAACTGCGCGAGGAATTCTGGCAGGATGTCCGCATCCCCGGCAGCGGTCAGCAACTCAACCAGGAACTCGAAAAAGCGGGCCGCGTCGCGGACTTCCTCGAATTCGGCGAACTGCTGGCCCGGGACGCCCTGCATCGGGGAGAGTCCTGTGGCGGTCATTTCCGCGTCGAGCACCAGACCAGTGACGGCGAAGCACTGCGCAACGATACCGATTTCGCCTATGTGGCCGCCTGGCAGTACCAGGGAGAAGGCCGCATCCCCGAACTGCACAAGGAAACGCTGACGTTTGAAAACGTGGAACTGGCTGTAAGGAGTTATAAATAATGGACCTGACACTGCACGTATGGCGGCAGAAAGGCCCCGAGGACAAAGGATATCTGGCCACCTACAAGGCCACCGACGTCAGCGCGGACATGTCCTTTCTGGAGATGCTGGATGTGGTCAACGAAGGGCTGATCAAACAGGGCATCGAACCGATCGCTTTTGACCACGATTGCCGGGAAGGCATCTGTGGCACCTGTTCCCAGGTCATCAATGGCGACGCCCATGGCCCCCAGGCCAGAACCACCGTCTGCCAGCTGCACATGCGCCAATTCAAGGATGGTGACGAAATCTACATCGAGCCCTGGCGGTCACGGGCCTTTCCGATCATCAGAGACCTGGTTGTCGACCGCAGCGCCATGGACCGCCTGATGCAGGCTGGAGGTTACGTTTCGGTAAGCACCGGCGGCGTGCCCGACGCCAACGCCATACTGATCCCCAAACAAGACGCCGATACGGCCATGGATGCCGCCGAATGCATCGGCTGCGGTGCCTGTGTGGCTGCCTGCCCCAACGGTTCGGCAATGCTGTTCGTGGCCGCCAAGGTCGGGCAACTGGCCAGGCTTCCCCAAGGCAGGGCCGAAGCGGCCCACCGCGTATGTGGCATGACCGAGGCCATGCTCAAGGAAGGATTCGGCAACTGCAGCAACCATTACGACTGCGAGGCCGCCTGCCCCAAGGGCATCAGCGTCAAATTCATCGCCCAGCTCAACCGGGAATACGCCCTGGCTCTGCCCCGGCTGCGCAAGGAAGAAAAATAACCGGGGCCTTTCCGCAGATAAGAGACATAACAAAAGCCGCTTTCGATCGAAGCGGCTTTTGTTATGCAAAAAAAATCCCGCCTCGCATGGCAACCGGAGTCGCTGGACAAGGCGGGCATTGCTGCATGTCTGCGGACAGGCCCGGCCGGGCCTGTCCGCTTCGAGCATAGAGCTTTTGAATCAGGCTTCGGGGAGCGCCAGCTGGGAGCGTTCCGCCGCCAGGCGCCGGGAAGTCGACGAGCTGCGGCCCTTGAGGCTGAAGCGGTGCAGCAATTGCTGCAGCTGCATGGCCTGGCCGGAAAGTTCCTCGGCAGCGGCGGCGCTTTCCTCGGCATTTGCGGTATTCTGCTGGGTCACACCATCGATCTGGTTCAGCCCCTGATTGACCTGGGCAAAGCCCTGGGCCTGTTCGTTGGAAGCCATGGCAATTTCACCAACCAGGTCGGACACCTTGGTCGCCCCGCCAACGATCTCCTTGAGAGCGCCGGCGGTCTTGTCCGCGATGTCGGTACCGTTGCGGGTCTTGCCCACCGAGTTCTCGATCAGTTCGGCGGTCTCCTTGGCGGCGGTGGCGCTGCGTGCCGCCAGGGTCCGGACCTCCTCGGCGACCACCGCGAAACCTTTACCGTGCTGTCCGGCGCGGGCGGCCTCGACGGCAGCGTTCAGAGCCAGCAGGTTGGTCTGGAAAGCGATCTCGTCGATAACCTTGATGATCTTGGAGATATCTTCGCTGGACGCGTTGATTTCCCGCATGGCGGCAAGCATTTCCTCCATCAGCCGCGCGCCGTCCGCGGCGCCCTGGCGAGCGTTGTTGGCCAGGCTGTTGGCCTGTTCGGCGTTGTCGGCATTGAGCTTGGTCTGCGACGCCATCTGCGTCATGGAGGCATTGATTTCCTCCATGGAGGCAGCGGCTTCGGTAGCGCTCTGCGACAGGGACTGGCTGGCGTCGGCCACCTGACCGGAACCCGAGGCGATCTGCTCGCCGGCCGCCTGCACCTGTGTCAGAACATCGTTGAGGTTATCGGTCATGGTGCGCAGGGCGCGACCGAGCTGATCCCTGTCGGACGCCAGCTTGACCTCGACATCGAGATTGCCTGCGGCGATTTCCTCGGCGATCTTGGCCGCCCCTTCGAGACTGTCGGCCATTCCATTCAGCGCAACGGCCAGCTGGCCGACCTCGTCCTGCTGATTGAGGCTGAGGCGCTGGGAGAAATCCCCGGCACGGATGGTATCGGCCAGTTCCGCCGCGCGGCGGATGGGACGCGCGATGCCACCGGCAGCCAGCCACAGCAGGAACACCGCCAGGCCCACCACGCCTGCCCCGACGATCACCTGCCAGAAAGCGCTGCTGCGGCCACGATCGCTGAGCTGGTTGTTGAGCGCCATGGCCTCGGCCAGCACGATTTTCTCCGGCACCTGAATCATCACCGACCAGGGCTTGCCGGTGTTGCCCAGGACAATCGGTGAAATCGCCTCGATCATGCCGTTGTCGGCATTGCTGCGCACCATGGCTTCACCGCCCTGAATGGATTTGAAGACAGCTTCCCAGCCCTCGGCCATAACCTGATTGAAGTGGCCGCCGATCATATCGGGGTTTTCGCTCTGCGCAACCAGCAGACCATTATCGGCGATAATGGACACCTGCCCCTCGCCGCCGAACAGTTCCTTGTCCACCTCGGTAGCGATTCTCTGCACAAAATCCAGATTGTAGTCAGCCCCGGCGACGCCGATAAACTTGCCGTCGACCATGATGGGCACCGACATGGTGGCCAGCCACACCTGTTTGCCCTGAACGATGTAGGGCAGAGGACCAAGCACGCTTTCCAGGTTTTTCTCCCGCGGGATGATGTACCAGCCACCTTTGAGCACACCATTGGGATGCTTGTCATAGGTATCGTATTCCACCAGGGGCTGCACGGCGATGTTGCCTTTGTCGTCCCGGGTCCAATACGGGGTGAATCGGCCCGTCACCGGATTGTTGCCGTCCCGGTCGACGCGAAAATCGCCGTCGCGCCCATCAATGGCGTTCGGCTCCCAGCAGGAATAGGTGCCATTGAAACCCTTGTTGGCCTTCAGCACGTGCAGCAGTACGGCGTTGAGCTGGTCACGGCCGATCTGCAGATTGCCCGAGCCTTGCTTGCTGACCTCGAAGGTATTGGCCATGGTGCGGGCGGCATCCAGCGCCAGTTCCAGCTGGCCCCGGATCTCACCGGCCTGCTCCCCGGCGAGATTCTGCATGTTCTGCATGCTGGTTTCCTTGAGCAGGCTGGAGACCTGCGTGGAAACCATGTTCTGCGTGTTTCTGGCGGCGAACAGTCCATACACCACCAGCACCACGACAGCCGACAACAGGCAGAGGCCGGCAATCATGGCAATTTTCAACTGTACCGACTTGAATTGCATAAAAACTGTCCCTTTCCTTGTTTCCCAGACTGCGATGCATGATGACCTGCGATAAAAACAGACGGGCGTATTTGGGGCCCACGGTCGGACATACGCAAGCCCGGTGCCGTATACGGTTTATCCGGGACTTTTTCTTTCTGAACCGTGCAAAGATCAGGAATTTCATTAAAAAAAAGGCGACAGCATCCATCCCGCAGGCGCTGGCGCCGTGCCGGAACAGCGGATCTCGCGTCAGGAGTGTGACATTCCCTGACCGGCGCCACACTCTTGTGGCGGGTGGCGGGCCGCACTTTTTTATGAGGTCGACGCAACGCCGGCGGGTCGGGAAATCAGAGGCACATCAGGTGGGAAACAGCCTTCTCCAGGCCGTCCAGGCTCAGGCTGAACATGGGAAAAATCTGTCGGATCAGGCCTATGGTCTGCCCGTAGGGCCACAGGGACGGACTCAAGGGATTCAGCCATACGGCGTGGCGGTAGGTTTTGGCAAGCAACCGCAGTCGCTCGATGCCGGCCTGGCGGCTGATGCGGCGCACCGTCAGGCCAGGACCGGCATGCAACAGTTCCTCGGGGGCCATGCTGGCATCGCCGACAATGATCACACGGCTCTGGGGATCGCGGGCCAGAAGCTGCTCGAAGGGAACCGGCGCGTGCATCCGCCCGGGATCGTTCCAGACCCGTTCGTGGATCGTATTGTGAAAGTAATGGATATCAAGATGCCGGAACTGATCCCGCGCATGGTTAAAAAGAATCTGCACCGTCGGCACGTGGGTTTCCATGGACCAGCCGCCATTGTCGATAAGCAGGATCACCTTCAGGCGGTCGGCAAGCCGCCGATCGAAAACCAGCTCGATTTCGCCGCCGTTGCGCATGGTCTCATAGATGGTTTTGTCGATGCTCAGGGCATCGCGAGGCCCCTCCGGCATCAGGTGCCGCAGGCGCTGCAGCGCTTCGCCAACCTGTGCCCGGGTCAGGGGAGCGCCTCGCGAATAGTCCCGATAGCGGCGTTCCAGAGCCACCTGCATGGCGGATCGATTGCGGGAGATGCCGCCGATACGCATGCCGCCGGGACGTTGCCCCGAATGACCCACTGGCGACACGCCGCCGGTGCCAATCCATTTGCGGCCGCCATGGTGTTCATCTTTCTGATCTTCGAGGCGGTCGCGCAGGTACTGTTCCAACGCCTCGGGGCTGAGACGCTCCGCCTGTTCGGCGCCCGGTTGCGCCACCTGATCAGGCTTTTTGGGGTTCTTCAGCCACTTTTCAATACGCAGGCGGATCTGCTCGTCGATGTCGGCGGGTGACGCGTCACTCTGGTCTGCACCCCCGAAATATGCCGCAAACATCCTGTCGTAAGTATCAAAATCCCGTTCGCTTTTGATTAGCAGGGTTCTGGCCACCACATACAAATCATCCAGCGAAGCGATCAGTCCCATGTTCAGAGCGCGCTGCAGGCGCAGAAATGCGGTCGGAGTCACCGGAATGCCGGCATCGTGCAGGGCATGGAAAAACGGTCTGAACACCAGTCCCCCTGTCAGGCCGAAACCAGCGTCTGCGCCGCACGCAAATCGGCACTCTTTTTAAACAGGATGCCGAGATAGGGCAGCGCCCCCCTGTCCAGGGACGAAGCATCGATGTCAGGATCCGCCAGCATGGCACGCAGCCAATTCAGCAATTCGCGGGTGGCCGGTTTTTTCTCCACCCCCTCGACATCGCGCAGGCGGTAGAATGCGGCAAGGCAGCTTTCCAGCAGACTCCGGTCGAGATCGGGGAAATGCACCGCGACGATGCGCTTCATCATCTCTGCGTCGGGAAAGGCGATGTGATGAAAATTGCAACGGCCGAGAAACGGGTCCGAAAGATCCTTCTTGGAATTGGAGGTAATGATCACCACCGGCCGGTGACGGGCCGTGACAGTCTTGTCGATCTCCATGATATCGAACTGCATCTGGTCCAGCACATCGAGCATGTCATCCTGGAAATCGGTATCGGCCTTGTCGATTTCGTCGATAAGCAGCACCACCCGCCGCTCGGCGGTGAAGGCCTGGCCGATCTTGCCCATGCGGATGTAATCCTCGATGCAGCTGACATCGCGGCTGGAATCGGAGAAACGGCTGTCGTTAAGGCGCGTCAGGGTATCGTACTGATACAGCGCCTCGACCAGCTTCATGCTCGATTTGACGTTGAGCACGATCAGCGGCATATCCAGGCTCTCGGCGATGGCGTGGGCCAGGCGGGTCTTGCCGGTCCCGGGCTCGCCCTTGAGCAACAGCGGCAATTCGAGAGCTATCGACACGTTGACGATTTTGGCCAGTTCATCGTCGAGCACATAATGCGAAGCGCCATTGAAAGCGTTCAGAGAAGGGGTTGTATTCATCTGCAGACTCCTTGGTGAAAACGATCGCGACTCGCTGCTGGCATCGTAACAGGTGGCAGAGCCCTGACTGTCAGCACATGGACAGTGACCCGTAGCGATGACTCAGGGGGTTTCATCCGCGCGCCGGTCAAAACGCAGCCGCGCCAGTTGCCGCCAGTGCCGGATCGCAAACAGGCCGATGGCGGCAACCGCTCCCAGGGTATCAGCCAGCATGTCCTTCTGCGCGTCCCAGATATCCCCCTGGGATCCAAGCACCGCAATGCCGGCGTCCGGGTCGGCATGCACCGCGTATTGCCACTCGAACAGTTCATAGCCGGCTGCCACCGTCACGATAAAAAAAACCGGGAACAGCAGCAGAACCCCGCGCGAGGCCACCAGACGCCGGCGCAACAGCAGTTCGGCGCAGGGATAGGCATAAAATCCGACGGTGAAATGGGCCATGCGGTCGTAATGGTTGCGCTGAAAGCCGAACCATTGCGTCACCCAGTCGAAAGGCACACGCTCAAAGGTGAAATGCCCGCCGATGGTGTGCAGAAAGATCAGGCACGCCATCAGCAGGTATGCGAGATCGGAAAACCGGTATTTCCGGAAGGTCGCCGCCAGCAACACTACAATAGCCACGATCGGGAGGTTCTCGGCCAGCCAGACGCCGCGATCATAAGGCGCAATCCCCAGCACCGCAAACAGCAGCAGGTACAAACCCAGCAAAACCGCAGGCACCATCACTTTCTCCCTTGACAATATCCGGTCACGCCCGTTTCCCCTGCGCGATGCCGTCGGCCTCATTCCGCCAGCGACTCCAACTCTTCCCAGCGGGCAAAACAGGCCGTCAGTTCGACATCGAGCCGCGTCATGCGTTCTCGCAGCAGCGGCACCGCATCGCCCTGCTCCTTGTAGAAAGCTGGATCGGCGAGTTTCTCATGCAGGCCTGCCTGTTCGGTCTCGAGCGCTTCGATGCGCGCCGGCAAAGCCTCCAACTCGTGCCGCTCCTTGAAACTCAGTTTGCGGGGACGGCAGCGTTCCGGCTTACCTTTGGCCACTTTCGCCGGCACCGGCTCCGGGTCCGGCAGCGGTCTTTGCCGCAACCAGTCCTGGTAGCCGCCGACATAATCGACAAACCGGCCTTCGCCTTCCCAAACCAGGGTGCCGGTCACCACCCTGTCGAGAAACGCCCGGTCATGGCTGACCAGCAGTACCGTGCCGGCGAAGTCGGACAGCAACTCCTCCAGCAGCTCCAGGGTTTCCAGATCGAGATCGTTGGTCGGCTCGTCGAGTACCAGCACATTGGCCTCGCGGGTGAACAGCTTGGCCAGCAGCAGGCGATGGCGCTCGCCGCCGGAGAGAATGCGCACCGGTGTGCGGGCGCGATCCGGGGTAAAAAGAAAATCCTGCAGATAGCCGTAGACATGCCGGGGTTTGCCGCCCACCAGCACCGTATCCTGGTCGCCGGACAGATTCTGCTGCACCGTGGCATCGGGATCGAGCTGCTCGCGCAACTGATCGAAATAGAGAATTTCCAGATTGGTGCCAAGGCGTACCTGCCCCTGCTGGGGCTTCATCTGGCCGAGAATCAGTTTCAGCAGGGTCGACTTGCCGGCGCCGTTGGGACCGATGATGCCGATGCGATCACCCCGCAGGATGGTCGTGGTCAGATCCCGGATCACCGGGTTGTCACCGTAGCCGAAACAGACCCCTTCCAGCTCGGCCACCAGTTTGCCGCTGCGCGCGGCTTCCTGCAGCTGCAACCGCGCCTTGCCGGTACGGTCGCGCCGCTGCCGGCGCTCCTCGCGCATACGCTGCAGATCGCGCACACGCCCCATATTGCGGGTGCGTCGTGCCTTGATTCCCTGGCGGATCCACACCTCTTCCTGTGCCAGCTTGCGGTCGAAACGCTGCCACTGTTGATCTTCGGCATGCAGAGCCTCTTCCCGACGGCGCAAAAAGGTCTCGTAATCGCAGGCGAAATCAAACAGCCTTCCGCGATCGAGCTCGACGGTGCGGGTCGCCAGCGCCTTGAGAAACTCGCGATCATGCGTTACAAACACAAGCGTCAGGGAGGACCGCTTCAAAAAGCTTTCAAGCCAGTCGATGGTATCGATGTCCAGGTGGTTGGTCGGTTCATCCAGCAGCAGCATATCCGGCTCCCCCACCAGCGCGCGCGCCAGCAGCACGCGCCGTTTGACACCGCCGGAAAGTTCGGCAACAGGCACTTCGCCATCGAGATGCAGATGCGACAGAACCTGCCCCACCAGCTGTTCCAGCGGCCAGGCGCCCGATGTCTCCAGAGCCTGCTGGGAATGAAGCAGATCCGCCAGTCGGCTCTCGTCCCCGTCACGCACCTGCCGGGCCAGGCGGTGATAGTTCAGCAGCTCCCGTCCCGCGGCGCCAAGTCCGCACAGCACTTCCTCATAAACGGTTCCGGTCAAATCGGCGGGAACATCCTGCGGCAGTGTGGCAATCCGCACGCCCTGGCGACAGATCACGCCGCCGCTGTCCGGTTGCAGTTCTCCTGCAATCAGCCGCAACAGGGTCGATTTGCCGCAGCCGTTGCGGCCCAGCAGACCGATGCGGTCACCGCTCTCGATGTGCAGATTGACATCCTCGAACAGTGCCGGCCCGCCAAAAGCGAGACACACATTCTGCAAACTCAACAAAGCCATGCAAACACTCTCTTCTATCCGGAACTATTGCGCTCCGCTTATGCATCAATTTTTCAGCCAGGGCGATTATGGCAGATCCGGCGGGTTTAGAAAAGCCCCACAGGCGAGCAGCGGCGCAGCCAGCTTGACAAAATACGCCGCGCACCCGATAAACTTGAGAGAAGACCGTGATGCCGGGCAGGCCGCCCGGGCCGAAGAGGGAGAAAGAGATGCCGCACCGCAACCGCAAAACCCTTGGTACGATCCTTTTACTGACGACGGTACTGTGTATCATGGCAGCAAATACGGCTTGCCGCGACCGGACGCCCCGTCTGCAACCGTTGCCGGCCGATGCGTTGATTCTCGCCTTCGGCGACAGCCTGACAGCCGGCAACGGTGCCCCGAGGCAGGCAAGCTATCCCTCAAGGCTACAGGAACTGACCGGCTGGCGCACGGTCAACGCCGGTGTTCCGGGGGAAATCAGTGCCGAAGGGGCAAAGCGCCTGCCCGGCCTGCTGCGGCGCCACCGTCCCGACCTGGTAGTGCTGTGCCACGGCGGCAACGACCTGTTGCGCCGCATCGCCAAACAGACAACCTCCGGCCATCTTGCCGCCATGATCGACATGATCCGCCGCAGCGGAGCCCAGGTAGTGATGCTCGCCGTGCCGCAACCGGGCATCCGCCTGCGCCCCCCCAACTTTTATCGCAATATCGCAGAACGTTACCGGATACCGCTGGAAGAGGAGGCGTTGCCCGCAATTCTGAGCGACAACACCCTTAAAAGCGACCCCATTCACCCCAATGCCGAGGGCTACCGACGGCTTGCCGAAGCGGTCGCCACCCTGCTTGCGACCAGCGGTGCCTGATCACGGCCCCGGAGGCGCAATCGCCCGGGTGGGGCAGACACGCGCGCATTCGCCGCACTTCAGGCAATCGCGGTCACCGATAATGCCACGAGCCTTGTCCCTGACGACGGGCAAGGACAACGGGCAGGACTTTTGGCAGGCCCCGCACCCGACACAGGCCGCCGCATCCAGACGCCACCGTTCGCGGTGACCGCCGACCGCCATCTGCAGGGTTCCGATGGGGCACATGGCACACCAGGCACGCGGCCTGAACACCAGGGCAAGCGGCACGCCGATGAGGGTCGTCAACAGGCACATCTCCCAGAAAACATGTCCCCAGTGCAGCGGGTCGCCGGCCGCGGCACCGATGCGCCAGACCATGTAGCCGATCATGGTGACCGAAACCAGAGGCCGCCATTTGATGCTGCGCAGAAACGGCGGAATCGGACGCCGGCCGCCGATCAGCCGCAGCCAGCTGTCGAAAAAAGCCCCCCGCGGGCAAAGATGACCGCAGAACCAGCGGCCACGGAAAAACCCCGTGACAATGGCGGAAACCATGACTGCCGGCACGATAAATCCCAATAACGGATATTTCCACCCCAAAGCCAGAACCAGGGGCACGACAAGACCCAGAGCCCATTTATAAGGGGCTCGCAGGGCGGATGAAGCGGCGTTACGCATCAGGACACTCCTTTTAATATTTTTAAATCATGATATTCGGATTTAAATATGTCGTCAAGCCCAAAAATTCCTCGGCCAGACAAGGCCGCCGAGCCGCCCTCTGATCCGGAGCTTCGCATTGCCGGTGGCGACCGCTATTTTTCTGGCTCCCAATAGGCAGCGCCGGCTTCGCCGGTAGCGAAAACCTGCAAAAAGTCACGTTTCATGCTGATGTCCACGATATCGTCTCCTGCCAGATCCCGGCACAGGCCGGCCTCCCCGTTGCCCTGACATGATATCGTCTTGCCTGCCGCGCCATAGGCGTATTCGCGTTCGGCATCGTCATGATGCAACAGCAGTCGCAAGGTCGCTGGATAGGGTGCGGCATGGGTGGCGGCAAGCATGGCGCAATCGCCGTCGCTGTTGCCGATGGCCAGGATCGGATACTGACCGATGCGGTAGACAATGTTAAGAGCCTTGCCGCGGCGCAGGTTGACAGGCTCCAGTTCCCGTGCCAGGCGATAGTAAACCGGCTTGCCGGATGCAAAATCGACATCCAGGGCCACCAGGGTACCGATGAAGCGGACCGGCGGCAGTGCCGCCAGTTCCGGCTGTTCGGCACACAACAGGCGCACCAGGGTCTGATCCGAGCCGGAAAGCACGTAGACAATAAAATCGTGGCGCAAAAGATAGTCGACCAGCTGCAGCATGGGACGGTAGAAAAGCTCACGATAGGGAAGATCAAACCGGGGATGGCGCTGGTCCCGCACCAGTGTCTGAAGCCTGGCGCGAAATGCCTGTTCCTCGAATCCGGCACCGGACAGACCGAAGAACAGTTCGAAATGATCACGCCGCATGCGCTTCAATCCGTCCTGGCGGGCGGCATCGAAAGGCTGACGGCCCTGCAGCTGCGGCGCGGCGGCAGCCTCCCTGAGCAGGGTCTCAGCAATCAGCATGCCCAGCGGCAGCGGTCGCTCGCACACCAGTGTCCCGTCCAAATCGATGGTGACAATACGGTCCTGCGGCGGCACATACGCAGCATCCTCCGGATCGGTTACCTTGCGCACAAACCCGGTGATGGCCTGCCTGGCCGTACCGTCACGCCACAAAAACAGGCTATCGCAGCTCACGACCTGCCTGGCACAACCCAGGGCGGGCTGCAAAATGATCAGCCCTGCCAGCCATATCCACACAAAAAATTTACCGTTCACCATTCCTCCGCAGAGCATGATCGCAAAGAATTCTCGCCGCTTTGGTGCTGTTTCATCAGGACCAGTGCGGCCGGTCCGCCATCCATTCGGCGACAATTTCCGGCAGCCATGTCGCCAACCCGGGAGCCAGATAAAAAGCAGGACGCAGCAGATCGCTGGCGGCGGTTATGATGCCGTCCCGCAGGGCCATGGCCGCCAGCTGGGTGCCGGGGTAGATACGCAGGCCGACGGTCATCTTGAGCGCATCACAATCCAGGTGGTCGGCAAAGCGCAGGCTTTCCATGACGGTCTCCCGGGTCTCCGCGGGCCCCCCCAACAACAGAAATCCCAGGCGTCTGATACCATGGCCCCGCAGTCGGCGCGAGACCGTATCGACATCCTCGGGGCAAAAGCGTTTGTGCATGGCCTCCAGAACCGCACGGGAGCCGCTCTCGAAACCGAGACTGACCTCCGTGCAGCCGGCTGCGGCCATGGACCGCACCAGCTTTGTGCTGACACGCCAGGGATAGACGATGGCCTTCCATTCGAAGCGCAGACCGGATGCCTGAAAAGCCTCGCACAACGCCAAAGCGTAACTCTCCGGCAGATTGAAGGTATTGTCGACAAAAAAAATCCGTCGATAGCCGCGATCCAGATACTCATGCAGACTACTGACGACCTGCGCGACCGGACGGCGACGCAAGGCGCGTCCCTCGATGGCAGCGGTGGCGCAGTAGCTGCAGTCCATGGCGCAGCCGCGCCGGGTCTGAAACGGCACCCACAAATCGGCGGACAGGCCTGGCGGAGGCAACAGCAGATCCTTCCCCGGACGCGGTATCTGCCTTGTGGACAAATCCGGGGATGTGTCGGAAATCAAAACCTCACGCGCCGGCAGTCTTCCGCGCAGCCCGGAAGGGCTTTGCCGAGGCTGCAGGCGCTGAAGAAGTTCCACGAAGGAAGCCTCCCCCTCCCCGCAGATACCATAATCGGCACGCAAATAATCGAGGGCGCGCTGACCGAAGACACTGAAACCGGCTCCGCCAACAATGACGGGAGCCCGGCTGTAACGATGGCAGAGCGCGACGGCCTGCCGGGCGCTCTCCAGAAAGAAAACCGGCCGTTCAAGGCTCTGGTTATCGACATTGCGCACCGACAGACCAATGGCGTCGGGTTTCAGGCGGGCCAGCAGGGCGGGAAGACGCAATCCCAGCTCGCCGGACCGCAGACTGACCTGCCACACCGCGTAACCGGCGCGACGCACGGCAGCCGCCACACAGGCCATCCCCAACGGCGGCACCAAAGGCCCGGGCGCCGCATCCTGGATGTGCATCAGCAAAATTTTCATTTCGCTTCCCTCGCGCAACTCCGTCCCCCTGCCATTTCGCACGGGCGGAGCGGACAATAAGCGGCTACATCATAAACCAGATGCCATTGGGTTGCCAGCTGTTTACCCTCAGGAAATTAATCCTGGCACATGGCAATAAAAACATTTTTGGACCGTTGACAAAAGGGGCGGCCAGGGGTTATTCATAACCTTTAAAGTAATATTTCAGGAATACGCGCCGTGATCATTACCCGAGCAACCGAATACGCGATCCGTGCCGTGCTTTTCATGGCGGCAAAACCCCGGGAGGAAATCGTCCTGAAAAAGGACATCTGCCGGGAGCAGGACATCACTCCCGCCTTTCTGACCAAAGTCCTGCAGCCCCTGATCAAGGAAGGCATCGTCGGCTCCCATCGCGGCGTCGGCGGCGGGTTTTTCCTGGCGAAGAATCCAACCGACATTACCCTGCTCGACGTCATCAGGGCCGAGGAAGGCCCGATCTATCTCAATCTCTGCCTTGCCGATAAAACCAGTTGCGAGCGCGAATCAACCTGCCCCGTCAACCGCGTCTGGCAGAAAGCGCGTGCCGGACTGGTCGATGTCCTGGGCAGTTACAACTTTGCGCAACTGCTCGAAATGGACCCTTCCCGTGAAAACAGCGGAGCTTCGGAGACAGGCAAAACCGGACACTTTTCACACGGGCCCCACGGTTCCGCCACCGGCCTGGACAGCCGCCCCGGGAGAAACGATTGACATTTCCCGGCCAGTCCTTTAGAGTTTGCGCTACATAAAAGCTGTCTTTATCAAGAGTGGTGGAGGGAAGGGCCCTGCGAAACCACAGCAACCGATCCGACAGTACGGATGCCAGGTGCTAATTCCTGCCCCTGATAAAGGGGAACGATGAGGATGGAGCCGTCAGCAACAGCATGCATTCGATCGTTACGGCCCCTTCCCATCACCGGGGAGGGGCCGTTTTGCATTCCGGGAAGGCTTGTTGATCTTGGAGAATTCTTCTGTAGGCATCGTCAAAACCCGAACCGTCGATTTCGACGGCGATCTGCGTCTGGAAAGCGGCCGGCTGCTCGCCGCACCCATCACGCTGGCCTACGAAACCTACGGGCAACTCAACGCCGAGCGCTCCAACGCCATCCTCGTCACCCATGCCTGGACCGGCAATGCCCATGCCGCCGGCAGACATGCGGACGATGACCGCAAGGCCGGTTGGTGGGACGATATGATCGGCCCCGGCAAGGTGCTCGACACCAGCCGCTACTATGTGATCTGCAGCAATGTGATCGGGTCCTGCGGCGGATCCACCGGTCCGACCAGCAAAAATCCCCGCACCGGCCGACCCTACAACCTGAGTTTCCCGGTGATCATGGTACGCGACATGGTGCGCGCCCAGAAACGCCTCATCGACCATCTCGGTCTGCGCACCCTGGTCACGGTCATCGGCGGCAGCATGGGCGCCATGCAGGCCCTCGAATGGGGAGTGCTGTATCCCGAGGTGGTGCGTTCCGTCATTCCCATAGCCGGCACCGGGCGCACCTCGCCCATGGCCATCGCCCTGAACGCGCTGGCGCGCCAGGCGATCTTCAACGATCCTCTGTGGAAAAAAGGCAATTACCGCCCCGAACACCCGCCCGCGGATGGCCTGGCGCTGGGACGCGCCATCGGCCACATCTCGTTTCTTTCCAACGCCTCCATGCACCTGAAATTCGGCCGGCGGTTTTCGGCCCGGGACGGCATGTTCGATTTTTTTGGCCAGTTCGAAGTCGAGCGCTATCTCGAGTACAACGGCCGGGCCTTTATCGACCGCTTCGATACCAACGCTTTTCTGTACCTGGCCAAGGCCCTTGACCTGTACGACGTTGCCTGGAATTTTGAAAGTCGGCAGCAGGCCCTGGAAAGAATCCGGTGCCCCTCCCTGTGGTTCGCCTTTTCCTCCGACTGGCTGTACCCGCCCCATGAAGCGGAAGAGGTGATCGACATCCTGCGAGGACTCGGCAAGCCGGTGGAGTATCACCTGATACAGTCCGACTACGGTCACGATTCCTTCCTGGTGGAACCGGAAAAGTTCACCCATTTCATCACCGGGTTCCTCCAGCGCCTCGGCGTCTGAACCGAAACCGCCAGTGCCCCGCTGATTATTTCTTGCGTGGCGGGCTGAAAAGATCGAGCTGATCGAACCGATAGTCCTTGACTTTGAAGGGTCGCGGCAAAAAACGGGGGCAGCTGATGACGAGGGTGCCTTGCGACTGCCGGCAGTCGCGCAGGCAGCGGGCACACAGAGGATTGGGAGGATTTTGTCGGGAAGATGAATTGCGCACGGATGGTTCCTTTGACGTTGATTCACCGCTCCATTCTACCAGCAGCCCGGCGTGGCGGCAACCAGACAAAATCGATGAAACCAAAAAAGGGGGGAGCGGACCGCATCGGGCCGCCCCCCTTTATCTATCATGCCAACCCGTCAATATTCCGATGGTATTCCTGCAGGCTGTGCAAAACGTCGCGCCCCGCCCGCTTGGCCGCAATCCCCTTGGCAGCAGCGATGGCGGCCGCCGTGGTGGTGATGTACGGCACCTTGTAGCGGATGGCGGTCTTGCGGATGTAGGAATCGTCGTGCGCGCCGAGCTTGCCGACCGGGGTATTCACCACCAGCTGAATTTCGCCGTTCTTGATGGCGTCGGTGATGTTCGGCCGGCCTTCATGCTCTTTGAGAATCGCGCCAGCCGCTACGCCGTTTTCCACCAGGTAACGGCAGGTACCTTCCGTGGCCTTGACGGCGAAGCCCAGTTCGGCGAAACGCCGCGCCGCCTCCAACCCCCCTGCCCGCTCGCGCTCCGACACGCTGATCAATACCGTGCCGCTTAGCGGCAGGCGGGCGCTGGCCGCTTCCTGGGCCTTGAAATAGGCCAGCCCGGCGTTTTCCGCCATCCCCAGCACCTCGCCGGTAGAACGCATCTCCGGACCGAGTACCGGATCGACCTCAGGGAACATGCTGAAGGGGAACACCGCCTCCTTGACCCCGAAATGCGGAATCGGACGCCGCTGCAGATCGAGATCCTTCAGCTTCGCACCGAGCATCACCTGGGTGGCCAACCGCGCCATGGGAATATTGCATACCTTGCTCACCAGCGGCACGGTGCGGCTGGCGCGGGGGTTGGCTTCGAGAATATAGACCCGGTCATCGGCAATAGCGTACTGAATGTTCATCAGGCCGACCACGCCCATCTCCACCGCGATCTTGCGCGTATATTCCTCGATGGTATCGATATGTTTCGGCGGGATGCTGACCGGCGGAATCACGCAGGCCGAATCGCCGGAATGAATCCCCGCCAGTTCGATATGCTCCATCACCGCCGGCACAAAGGCGTCCGTGCCGTCGGCAATGGCGTCCGCCTCCGCCTCGATGGCGTTCTCCAGAAACTGGTCGATAAGAATCGGGCGTTCGGGCGAGACATCCACCGCCTTGTCCATGTACTCACACAGCATCGCCTCGTCATGCACCACCTCCATGGCCCTGCCGCCAAGCACGTAGGAGGGCCGCACGATAAGCGGATAGCCGATACGCGCGGCAATCTCCAGTGCCTGCTCGACGGTACTGGCCATCCCCGAGCGCGGCTGGGGGATGTTCAGCTTCTGCATGACGCGGTTGAACTGGTCGCGGTCCTCGGCCAGATCGATGGTGGCGGGCGAGGTGCCGATCACCCTGATGCCGTTGGCCTCGAGCTCCGCCGCGAGGTTCAGGGGCGTCTGGCCGCCGAACTGCACGATCACCCCCTCGGGCTGCTCCTTGCTGTAGATGGACAGTACATCCTCTACCGTCAGCGGCTCGAAATAGAGTTTGTCGGATGTGTCGTAGTCGGTGGAAACCGTCTCCGGGTTGCAGTTGATCATGATCGACGAAAAACCGAGCTCACGCAGGGCAAAGGCCGCATGCACGCAGCAATAGTCAAACTCGATCCCCTGTCCGATGCGATTCGGACCGCCGCCCAGCACCATGATCTTGCGACCGCCGCTCACACCGACCTGATCGGGTGCATTGTAGGTCGAATAATAGTAGGCGGCGTCCTCGACCCCGCTCACCGGCACCGGCTCCCAGGCTTCCGCCAGCCCCAGAGCGATGCGCCGGGTGCGCACCTGCGCCTCGGGAATACCAAGAATTTTCGCCAGGTAACGGTCGGCGAAACCATCCTTTTTGGCGCGGATCAGCAGCGCGTCAGGCAGCAGGCCGCCCTTGCACGCCAGCAGCTGCTGTTCCAGCTCCACCAGCTCCTGCATCTGCTCGATAAACCAGCGCTTGATGCGCGTCAGCCGGTGCAGTTCGTCGATATCGGCCCCCTTGCGCAAAGCCTCGTACATGAGAAACTGCCGCTCGCTGGTCGGCTCGCTCAGCGCATCGAGCAACTCCTGCAATGGGCGCCGGTTGAAATCCCTGGCGAAGCCCAGCCCGTAACGGCCGGTTTCCAGGGAGCGGATGGCCTTCTGCAGGGCTTCCTTGTAGTTCTTGCCGATGCTCATCACCTCGCCCACGGCACGCATCTGGGTGCCGAGCTTGTCCTGTACACCACGAAACTTCTCGAAAGCCCAGCGGGCGAATTTAACCACCACGTAATCGCCGCCCGGCGTGTATTTTTCCAGGGTCCCTTCGCGCCAGTAGGGAATTTCATCAAGCGTCAGCCCGGCCGCCAGCAGCGCCGATACCATGGCGATCGGAAATCCTGTCGCCTTGGAGGCCAGAGCCGAGGAGCGCGAGGTGCGCGGGTTGATTTCGATCACCACCACCCGGCCGGTCGCCGGATCGTGAGCGAACTGCACGTTGGTGCCGCCGATCACCTCGATGGCCTCGACGATATCGTAGGCATACTTCTGCAGGCGCTGCTGCAACTCTTCGGAGATGGTCAGCATCGGCGCGGTGCAGAAGGAATCACCGGTATGCACCCCCATGGGATCGACGTTCTCGATGAAGCACACGGTGATCTTCTGGTTTCTGGCGTCGCGCACCACTTCCAGTTCCAGCTCTTCCCAGCCGAGCACCGACTCTTCGACCAGAACCTGCCCGACCAGGCTGGCCGCCAGGCCGCGGGCCACCATGGCCTGCAGTTCTTCCATGTTGTAGACGATACCGCCGCCGGTGCCCCCCATGGTGTAGGCCGGACGCAACACCACCGGCAGCCCCATGCGGGAAGCGATCTGCTCCGCCTGTTCGACACTGGTGGCGATTTCGCTGCGCGCGACCTCGATTCCCAGGCGAGCCATGGTATCCTTGAACGCCTGGCGATCCTCGCCACGCTCGATGGCATCCACATTGACCCCGATAACCTTGACTCCGTAATTCTCCAGCACCCCCTTGCGGCTCAACTCCAGGGAGAGGTTGAGTGCCGACTGGCCGCCCAGGTTGGGCAACAGGGCGTCGGGACGCTCCTTGGCGATGATCTCGGTGATGGCGTCCACATTGAGCGGCTCGATGTAGGTCACATCCGCCATCACCGGATCGGTCATGATGGTGGCGGGATTGGAATTAACCAGCACGATTTCGTAACCGAGTCCCCTCAGGGCTTTGCAGGCCTGGGTGCCGGAATAATCGAATTCACAGGCCTGACCGATAATGATCGGCCCGGAACCGATGATCAGAATCTTGTGGATGTCCTCGCGTTTGGGCATAGGTGCCTCCCTTCAATACCCTGCAGGTGAAAAGATCGCCTCGGAAAATATTTGCGTCAAAAAACAGCATAAAAAAAGCTAACCACGATCTGGTTAACCTCGTCTTTGCCGGCAGGCAGCCCCCTTGTCCCTGAATCAGCCGGTCAACCCGGCCGGTCCAGTGAATGTATGCACTATTTCAAAACCCGGATGTCACTCAAGTACAAAAGTGAAACAACCTGCCTGAAGAAAAAGCCGCGCTTCTACCGGACACGGTCATGCCCTGTCCGTGGCTTCCCTTTGTAGTCCCTCGCATTTTTCATGTCAAGAAACTTGTTTTAATGGTGCTGTCTCAAATTCCGCACCATGAATCGTCCTGACGAAAAGGCCGCTCTGCGAAATTTTCCCGGCAGAGCGGCCCTGAAAGTTCGAGACTGCAAGATTGATATCCGATTTATCCGGCAGTTATGGCCCGCCGTGCGGACGACTTGTCCTGTTTGAGCTTGAACTGGGCAATAAGCGCCTGCAGACCGGCGGCCTGGCTGGACAGTTCCTCGGCCACGGCCGCGTTTTCCTCGGAGGTTGCCGTGTTCTGCTGGGTCACGGAATCGATTTGCGCCAGCCCCTGGTTGACCTGAATAATGCCCTCGGCCTGCTCCTGTGAAGACATGGCCATATCTCCGATCAGATCGGTTACCCGGGTGATTTCCGCCACGATTTTCTCGAGGGCGGCCGCAGCCGTGCCGGCGATCTCGGTGCCGTGCTCGGTCTTTTTCACCGATCCCTCAATAAGCTCGGCGGTCTCCTTGGCCGCCACCGCGCTGCGCGCTGCCAGATTACGCACCTCTTCGGCAACGACGGCAAACCCCTTGCCGTGCTGGCCGGCACGGGCCGCTTCGACCGCGGCGTTCAGGGCCAGCAGATTGGTCTGAAAGGCTATCTCGTCGATAACCTTGATGATTTTGGAAATATCCATACTGGAGGCGTTGATATCCCGCATCGCGGAGACCATCTCCATCATCTGGACCTTGCCCGTTTCCGCCACACCGCGGGCATTGTCGGCCAGGCTGTTGGCCTGAACGGCATGGTCGGCGTTGCTGCGGGTCTTGGATTCAAGATCGTGCATGGAAGCGGTGATCTGCTCCATGGAGCTGGCCGATTCCGTGGCCCCCTGGGAGAGCGCCTGACTGCTGTCGGCAACCTGGCCGGAGCCCGAAGCGATCTGATTGCTGGCCTGCTGAATCTGCGCCATGAGGGCGTTCAATGCCCGGTTGGTGTTCGCCAGAGGCTCGCGGATCAGACCTGCCGCTTCAAAAGTGAAATCCCCCTCGGACAGACGCTGGAACGCCTCCAGAATCTCATTGCCCAGATTGTCGGCAAACTTGTTCATGGTGGCTGCCAGTTCGCCGATTTCATCCCTGCCGCGGATGGTAAGCCGCCGATCCAGCCGGCCCGATTCCAGATCGCGCAGCATCTCTACCGCCTCCCCCAGAGGCTTGCTGATGGCGCGCCCGCCGCAAACCGCGCCAATCACCGTGCAGCCGCCGGCGACCAGGGCAATCACGACGATCCATCGGGCCATGGTGTTGAGATTGCCGTTGACACCGGCGATCAAAGCCTCGATATCCCTGGCGTCGTATTCAGCCACAATCGCCCAGTCCCAAGGTTTGTAGTAGGATACGACACCTATTTTGGTGGCTGTCTTGCCTGTATCGTCCTTGAGAACGTATTTTTCCACAAAGGTTGGAATGCTGCCGGAAGCGCTGTTCAGTGAAGCTGCCTTTTCAACGATGTTGCGAATGTAGGCAGAACCGTTCGCGTCCTCAGCCGACAACAGGTTCTGGCCTTCGACAGCCTTATCCCTGGCCAGCAGAACACGGCCCTTCTGATCAGCGGCCGCGCCCACCACGTAAACCTGCCCGGAGCGGCCGACGACGATATCGAGAATCCCCTTGCGCAGGCTTTCGACGTTTTCCTGCTTTTCCCCGAAATACAGCATCCCGATCACGCGACTTTTCTGTTTGTCCCAGATCGGCTTGTAGGCGGTAATGTACCAGTCGTTCACCACAAAGGCCCGCCCCACGTAGGTTTTTCCGGCCAGCACGGCCTCCGTTATGGGGTTGGATCTGCCGTCACGCAGCGCCGGGATGAAGGTCCCTATGGCACGACGGCCATCCTCCTTGAGCACGTTCGTGGCGACCCGCAGCATATCGCCTTCCTCGTTCATGCGCTGGAACACGGTGGCGGTGCCGCCGACCAGTTCGAAGACTTTGTCCACCAGCGGCGTTTTCACCTGGGCCTCGGTATTTATGCCGAGCCACTCGCCACCCATATGCATTTTCGGAAGTTCCACGGCAATCTGCTGGCCGGTGAACTGGTTGACGGCATCCCAGGCTACGGTCTCGCCGGCCAGAGCAATGCCGCCGGCACTGTCCAGAACTTCCTGGGCAACGTTCAGGTTCGCATGCACCTGCTTGGTGACGGATTCCGCCATGGCCTGGGACATCAGATAAATGTTCTGGGCGACCTTTTCGCCCTCCTGCGCTGCCAGGGTTTCAATTTCACCGTCGATGCGTTCCTGAAGGACACCCTTCTGGTACAGTGCCACACAGACAATGCTCACGGCGGTCAAAAAAATCAGCAAAACGCCGCCAAAGGTTATTTTCCCCTGAATTTTCACGATGCGTTACCCTCCTGAAAAGAAAACCACATGCAAGTCTGCGAAAAGGTGTCGCCACAACGGTAAAATCGAATATTCAGTTATTTGCCGACGCATGGTATCAAATCCGGGAAACAGGAGCAACTACTTAAAATTATTCACTTCTAGCTGGTTTCCATCCGGAAACGGCCCTTTTCCGCCGTGGCGGCGTCAATCCGCAGGCTTGCTTGTGCGGCGTACCGATGTACGCCTCCGCGCAACCCCTTGATTTCCTTGCCACAACGAAAAATTGCTCGTTTCCCATATGAAAACTACGCTGTATCCATCCGGAGTTTCCGGATGGATACTAGCTGGAACCGCACGGAAAGTTTTGCGATTTTTCTCATGGTCCTGCCATGGCCAGGGTCTTCCATTTGCCACTGCGATAACGCAGATAAAACACCCCGCTGAAAATTAGAAGGAAGGCGATCAGCGCCAGCCACGCCGCCTGGGGCGGCAACGCCAGCACCCGCAGGAACAGCGCCAGCACCGGCACCAGCAGCCAGTGCAGGGCCACCGAGGCGCACATGGCCCAGAAGGTATCGCCCGCGCCGCGCAGGGCGCCGCTGAAAACCAGCATCACCGCATCGGCCAGCACGTAAAACGCGGCCAGGCGCAGCATGCCGGTGGCCAGCGGCGCGGCCTGGCTGAAAATAGCGTCGGCCTGGCGCGGCTCGAACACCGCCACCAGTTCCGCCGGCAGGGATACGAACAGCACCAGGATCACCAGCGAGTAGCTGCAGGCCATTTTCAGCCCGGAGCGGGTGGCGCGCGCGGCGATATCCGGGCGCCCGGCCCCCAGATAGCGGCCAACCAGACTGACCACCCCGATCTGGATACCCAGCAGCGGCACGAAGGAGACCAGGTCCCAGTTGAAGACAATGGTCACTGCCGCCGCGGTCACCAGGCCGTGAGCGTGAAACAGCATGATCATGGAGGTGAAGGCCAGCAGGTTGAGAAACATCTCCACCCCGGCCGGGGAGCCGAAGCGCAGCAGCTTGAGCATCACCGCGCGATCGAAACGCAGCGCCGCCAGCACAGCGTATTCACGGCGGTTCCGGCGCCCCAGATAGGTGGCCAGCAGCACCAGCAAGGCACAGAAGCTGCCCATCAGGGTGCCGTAGGCAGCGCCCCGCAGCCCCAGAGGTGGCACGCCGAGCCTGCCGAAAATCAGCACATAGTTGGCACCGACATTGACCAGCATGGCGGTCATGGCGGAGAACATCACCACCCGCGTATGGCCAATACCGGAAAAAAAGCTGCTCAGGCAGCTGCGCAGCAACACCAGAACAGCCCCGTAGAGCAGGATGTCAAAATATACGCGCTGCTGCAGCGCCTGCTCCACCGGCAGATCGGCGAAACGGAAAAACGCGTGGGCCAGCGGCCGCGCCGCCAGAATCAGGGGGGCGGCCAACAGCGAAATCAGTGCCGCCTGGCTGACCACCAGAGCGCAATGGTCCCTGCGCCCGGCACCAAGGTACTGGGCCGCCAGCGCCGTCACGTAGCCGGTCAGACCGATAAAAAAGGTCATCATCATGAAGGCGGTCAGGCCACCGGACATGGCCGCGCTCATCGGCACCGGACCAAGGCGCGACAAAAACACCCGATCGGTAAAAATAAGCGCCGTTTCACAACCATGGGAGATGACCATCGGCAACGCCAGGGTGATCATCTCCCGCAGGCCGCCCTGGCCCGGGGGATCGGTTACGTGGGTCTGCATGTCGTTCTAAATCCTGTTCTGATTCGGGTCCCGGCAGTCTGCGGAACCCGCCAATCCGGCGTCAGCCGCCGGTCAACCAAGCCTGGCAGTCCCAGTCCAGAACACGTTCAAGCTGCCGTATCTCAAATTCATATATGGATTGCAGGTATTGCCGCTCCCGCTCCGCCATTCCAGAGGCATATGCCCGCGCATGCACCCTTTTGATTTTGCCTTCTGCTGAAACGCTCACGCCCAGAAATGCGCACACCTTCCGCATCGTCTCCCGCGGGTCGTGTTTCAGATCCTCATTTTTAAGGATCAGAATCTGATCTTTCGGAAAAAACTCCCAGAGCCTGCGCAACTGCTCCAGATAAAAACCCCTGTCAACGTAGGAATAACGGCGGTTCTGGTAAGGCAGGGAGGACCGGCACCGTTCCTGTTCCCTGTGGAGCGCATCCCAAAAGGACAAAGGTTCGAGCTGCTTCTGGCGCTG
>Ga0265295_1000434_pt1 | contig 84588 bp, 65 predicted proteins | sample Munlansysbiofilm_FD_192503 | JGI IMG/M metagenome (GOLD analysis project Ga0265295, IMG submission 192503) | Leachate microbial communities from a municipal landfill in Southern Ontario, Canada - Methane capture system biofilm | ecosystem: Engineered > Solid waste > Landfill > Unclassified ... | reverse complement strand
GTTAGTGGTGTCCTTTTCGTAAAGATATTCATAACTTTTTAGTGCATTCTCATAGTTTCCAAACTGGAAATAATCGTTGGCCAACTTTAAATCTATTTGACTAAATACGGACAAACTTGATAGAAACAAAATAAGGATACAAATAATTCGTACTTGCATTATATACAGGGTTTTAATATTTTGTGAACTGATCTATTTTTATTTAGGTAGTTTGAGATAGATCATTAAACTAATTTCCATCTGCTCCTCATTGGGCTCAGTTATAATAAGTTTTTCTCGATATCCTTCCTCGGATTTATCAAAACGTACATCAAGAATATACTCTCCCGGATACAATGTTGCAAAAAACATTCCCTCATCTGAAATCTGATACCTCGAAAACATATTCCCTTCTGTATCATAGAGGGTTGGATATACTTTTATAAAATCAGAGGAATAGGGAACAGCATCCGATTCATCCCCCACCATTACAATTCCCAATACAACCATTCCACTTCCGGAAGTTTTCGATATATGAACTTTATAAATATCTAGATTCCCAATCCCTTCATTGCGATTGGTTGCAACATAGGCAACGGATTCATCTGCATTAAATGATATAGATATATCGTCGAATGGACTGCTTATGGGGAATCCGTGATTTATGGGACGCTGAAATGCACTATCGGCGGCACTAAAAACCGAATAAAAAAGATCAAACCCTCCAATGGAAGCATGTGCATTTGATGAAAAATGCAGTTTGTGGGCATCAACAGAAAGTGTGGGGAAATTTTCATCAAATGGAGTATTGATTTCACTACCAAGATTTTCTACTGGGCCCCAAGTTCTCCTATCCTTCTTCACTATCTTATACAGATCCATTCCACCATAGCCCCCTAGTCGATCGCTGGAAAAAATGATCATTGTCCCTTCATTGTTAATACAGGCTCCGTGCTCCTTTGCCTTAGAATTCAAATCAACAGGCAATTGATCTTCCTCCACTAATCTATATTGTTTCCCTTTGCGCTGAGCCATGCGTATTTCGTGGGTTGCCAAATCTCCATGGGTATAGATCATTATTCGTTCCCCATTGGGCGCAATTCCAACAATTTCGTCATGATCGATGGTGCTTATATCTAGCATTGCAGATTGTCCCCACCCACTTCGGGTTGCTTCGGACATGTATATATCGTTAACAAATGTTCCCAAGCCATCAACGTATCGGCGATTGCTGGTAAAGAAGATTTTACTCTCATCGGCGGTTACAAGCGGACGGAAATCATTATATATTGAATTCACCAACGTGTCAACCAATTCAAATCGAACTGGTTTAGGTTGATTTATAAACTCCAGCGCATTATAGGACATCTCGATATAACGTTCAGAGGAGGCTAATAGCACTTCGTCGGTTCCAATAACTTTATATTCGTATAGAGATTCAACTGCTTCAGTAAACTGATAATTATATAAATATGCTTTTCCAAGATAAAACAGCGCTTCGCGAGGGAAATTGTTGTGGGATACCACATACGAAAGATAGGGAATGCCTCCGGTTTTATTCACATTTGTTTCGGTATAACAGACCCCTATTCGAAAATTAATGTTCAAATCCTTTTTGTTTACGGCATATAATTTCAAATAATTCTCCAATGCAAAATCGTAATCTCCTTCTCGAAAGCTATGTTCGGCATATTTTCGTGCCAACTCTAACTCTTGTTCTTGAGCAAAAACGTTTTCACAATGAAATACGAATAAAAGAAGGATTAATATCGTAGTTTGTTTTATATAAGATGGGTGTAATGCGCTAAAATTGAGCATATTGATACCTATTAGATCATGTTAAAATCGTATTAAACAAGCCAATTCACCTAAATGCTCTAAATATCAGGAAAGTGCAATTGATTTGTTATTTCGCAATAATACAAAAAATTATGTTAATAATATTGTTTTTACAGACATTTTTCAATGGGGAACGCCATTTTATCCACATAAGTAAAACATCATTAAAAGCGTTTCTATTTATTGTACAAATTTAACTTTAATTAATAACTTCAGCAACACTCATGGGTAAATAACACACTAAATTATCAATTATTAGAAGTGCATTTTGACGAATGGCTCAAAATACTCCACTTATTGGTCGGAAGAACCTGTTTTTAATATCGAATCAACCTTCCCTATCATCTCCTCGTAACTATATTTCGACAATACTTCTTGCGATCCATTCGATAAACGGAGATACAATTCGGGGTTTTCGGCAATTCGAATAATCATTGCCACAATACTGTCTAAATCGTTATAGGATAAATGATATCCATTATAATCATCAACTACCAATTCAGAAATTCCACCACGGGGAGGAACAATAACAGGAAGTCCATAACTCATGGCTTCGAGTACGGTCATTCCAAAAGATTCTAACCATTTATCGGCATGCGATAGATTTATAACCAAACTTGCCCGGGCATAAAACCGATGGACTGATGGTTGCGAACTATGAACAATAAGGTTCTCGCTAAAGCGAATATTTTTAAAAAAAGCATTTATCTCATCTTCGTGGGCATTGAGTACCATTTCGAATCGATACTGAGGGAGGAGTCTTGCAATTTGCACAAATTCAATTACTCCCTTGTATATTTTCAAGTTACATAACATCAAAATGGTGAAATCTTCCCGGTGTCGATTGTGAATTGTTTTTGTAATAAAACTAGGGCTTAACGCATTACGAACTACATGGTTTCGGCTAATATTCAACTCTTTTTTACGTTTTATAAACTGAGAGACATAAATAACATCGTTAGCGCAATAATGTGCAATCAATTTACACCACCAGTTTAAAAATTGTGGCTTAACCGAAATTTCGTGAATATGAAAAACAACTCTTTTTCTCATAACCCGTGCTGCCAAAGCTGCTCCAAATGGCATTAAAGTATTGATATAAAACACAACTGGTTTTCTATAATATTTCAACAACTTAAAAAACAACAAGAATTGTGAAACAAAAAGATTTACAACCACAAAAAAGCTTCGTTTTGCAGCTCGGTGGTAAAATTTATGATACGCCACATTGATGAACGAAGACAAAAAACCCTCTTCTGATGAGGTAGATGTGTATACTTCAATGGTATACTTTTTCACAATTAACCCCTCTATAATCTCGGAGAGAATTAATGATGTACCTCCAAAATCATTAATTAAATGCACACATACAATATGTTGCTGACCAACACTATCTCTCTTTTTTTTCGAAATCATTCTTTCAGAATATTTAACGTGCTAAGTTAATGCATTTCTTGAATCATTGCATCAATTAAAGCGTTGTTCCGTAACAAGGGTATAGATTTGGGGTCTTAAAGTCAACACTTCGACGACTTAATAAAAATTTCTTTGGCTTCCTCCATTTCCACACCTTTTTTTAATGTCTCAAAAATAATTAAATAAACAGTTCAATATCAAGACAATAAAATTTGATAACTCCATGAAACAGATTTCACACGTTGAACATTAATACAATAACATCAGTCAGCACTTGTAGTCAATTAGCTTCTATACATCAATCAATCAGGAAATTAATGGATTAATATGTAAAATCTAAGCATTATTTTATTCCAAAATCAAGAATTTTCCAAAATTGAGAAATATTTGTATCTTCGTCAAAAGTTCAAACTAAAGAGTATTTGCAAATGGAACACTTTACCATTTTTGTTGTGGAAGATGATAAATTTTACGGACAATTATTGTCGTTTCATCTAACTTTAAACCCAGATTATAAAGTAGAGCTATTCTCCACAGGATCAGAGGCATTAAAAAATTTGCATAAAAACCCCGCAATTATAACGATTGACTATTCGCTGCCTGACATGAAAGGCGACTTTTTGATGAAAAAGGTTCTGGAAACCAACCCCGATACTGCTATTATTATAATTTCTGGTCAAGAGGATGTTGGCACTGCAGTAAAGCTCCTTAAAGAAGGGGCATGGGAGTATATTACCAAGGACGATGAAACAAAGGATCGTCTATGGAATACGGTTAAAAACATTCGTCAGAATCATTCTTTAAAACAGGAAATACAGGATTTAAGAAGCGAAGTTTCTCAAAAATACTCCTTCAACAACGCCATAAAAGGTCGAAGTCAAGAGATAAAACGCGTTTTTGCCCTTATGGAAAAAGCCGCCGACTCGAAAATAACCGTAACAATAACTGGAGAAACTGGCACTGGCAAAGAGTTGGCTGCAAAAGCGATTCACTATTCGTCGGAAAGAAAGAAAAAACCATTTATAGCCATCAATGTTAGCGCTATTCCACATGAACTCATTGAAAGTGAGTTCTTTGGATTTGAAAAAGGTTCTTTTACCGGGGCATACACTCGTAAAATTGGTAAGTTTGACGAAGCCAATGGAGGAACTCTATTTTTGGACGAAATTGGCGAGATGGAATTAAATATGCAGGCAAAGCTATTGCGTGTTTTACAAGAAAAAGAGTTTACGCGTATAGGTGGCAATCAGCTTATAAAAACCGATTTCCGATTAATTGTTGCCACAAATAGAAATCTTGCTGAAATGGTTAAGTCCAATAATTTCAGAGAAGATTTATACTATCGTTTACTTGGATTACCTGTACATCTGCCACCTTTGCGAGAACGGAACAACGATATCCTTATTCTTGCCAATTTCTTTATTGCCGAATATTGTAAAGAGAATGGTTTGGAACAAAAGTCGCTTGATTTAAGCGCTCAGAAAAAACTCATGCAATATAGTTTTCCGGGAAACATCCGAGAACTAAAAGCTATTATAGATTTAGCCTGTGTCCTATCGAAAGGGGACATTATTACAAGTGACGAAATGAATTTTAGTGAGACTTATTCAGTGAACTCCTTAGTTCTAGAGGAGTTGAAATTACATGAGTATACAAGAAAAATAATTGCTCACTTTTTAAGTAAATACAATAACAACGTGGTGTTAGTAGCTCAAAAGTTAGGTGTCGGAAAATCCACAATTTACAGAATGTTGAAAAACAAGGAAATTTAAACCCAAATCCAATATTTGAAACAACATTGATTATTTGCAAAACAAGCCTTTCCGATATATAAATTAGATGCAATGCACACACAAAAAAACAAATTGTCGCACAATCTGGAGTGGAATATTATTAATCTACTTTTAAATATTGGTAATTCTTATAAACTGGAAGAGAACAGAGAAACAATATGCTCATTTATTCTAAATCTGTCTTTTATAGATAAATGCTGGATATATATTTCTCGGAATAACGATGCTCGTGATGATCAAAAATATCATATATTAATTAACAATATCAACGACAAATTAAATCCTGAGATATGGGAATCGAACCCTGAAATTATAAACTGGAAACGTTCGAAAAACAATCAAATAACAGAGCAATCATTACTGCTCTCTTATTTTAAAGTTTCCTACTCAGATTATTCTCAATACTTTCTTTTTCCATTGGGAAACTATGGAATACTTTTATTGGAAGGCAAAGGATCGCCGGAGCTTCCAATTATATTCAACAACAAAGATCTTTTAGCTAAAATAGGGAACACTTTATATAATTGTTTGCAACAAGAATCAAAAACCACAAACATTAGTGATTACATTGACGTTGATAAACAAAGTAGATTGCGTTACCATACAATAACTGACAGTGTAAATGAAGGAGTTCTATTTTTAAACGAAGATCTGGAAATAATCTATTTCAATCCTGTTTTTGCTGCCCTGGTTGGTTGGGAAAAAGAGATTCCCCAAACTAAAACATTGACCGAATTTATGGATCAACAATATTATGAGAAATTTATTCGAAATATTAATAAAACAACAGAAAAACCATTTGAAATAAAAGTCAAGTCGAAAAACGGAACCCATTGGGTTCTTGTAAATACAGCACATGTAGATCAAGATGTTTGTAATAGAAAGCTCATAGTATGTACATTTTTAGATATTCATGATAAAAAAACAGCCACAACACTATTGTTTGAAAAAGAGCAGTTAATGTCCCAATTAATTGCTTCGATTAATGATTTTTTCTGGATATACGATGTACAAAAAGGAGTTCTTGTTTATACGGGTCCCAATTATCACAAGATTTTTGGATCCCAAGCACCAAATCCCGAGAAATCGCCCTTTCAATTTTTGAGAATTGTGCATCCCGAAGACATTTCGAAGCTCACAAAAACAATTAGACAATCCGTACAACATAAAGAGATAAAAATTGAATTCAGAATAAAAACTGCTTCAAACGGCATAAAACAGATTAGAATTAAGGGGTCTCAAATCATAGAAGAGAACGGAAAACGGATTCGATATGCTGGAATTGCATCGGACATCACCCAACAAAAAGAGACCGAGAAAAAGTTATTTGAAACAAGTTTGCAACTCATAAATACCGTTACAGCAATGAAGGATTATCTATTCCTGGTTGATAGCAATCAAAAGATAATCAGCCAAATTCCTTCATTCCAACCTAACAACTATCAAAACAAAAATCTGCAAGAAGTGCGCATTCCAAAAGAGGTGTCGCGACTAATATTACACGCATTTCAAGTGTTAAAATATAGCACTCAGCCCATTTCCTACGATGTGAAAATCAAAACGGAAACTGCAAATTTATGGTTCAATTTAATCATTACCAGACGCAGCAGTGCTGAAACAGAGTTTGACGGAATCGCAATCCATGTGCGTGAAATAACGCAACGAAATAATGCACAAGAGGAACTTAAAATATCATCAAACATCGACGAAATCATCGCAAACACATCAACCCGATTCATTAATATTCCCTCAAAAAAAGTGGATAGCGAGATCGAATTAGTGCTGGAGCAAATTGGGTTGTACTTTTCTGCCGATTATGGATTTACTTATCTTTTTGATTCCAACACCAATACCTATATTAAAAACCACAAATGGAAAAAAAAGAGCTACATTATCACAAGTGAATTGCCTGATCAAATCGATAAAAACGACATTTCACATATCATAAAAACTCTATCACAAGGGAACGAATATAAAACCGAAAACAAGATCAACCAAAATAGATCAAATTGTGCTCTAAGTCAAAAACTTTTTGTCAACTCAATAAACATCGCTCCCATTATCACCGAGAACAAGCTTATTGGCTTCACTGGTTTTGCAATGCATACATCGACGTTTAAATGGGATAAACATCACACAAGACTTATTAAAATGTTGTCGGAAATATTTGCAAATGCATTGAATAGAAAAGCAACGAGTGAAAAACTAAACGCAACGTCGAGCAAAATCAAGACGATTATTCAAAACCTAAATAGTGGTGTTTTACTTGAGAACAAAAATCATGACATAGAACAAACGAATCAAAAATATCTTGATCTATTCAATATTACCTCCCCACAAACGACGCTTCTTGACCAAGAATTTTTGACTAAAACCAAAGCAACCCTATTTGCGAATTCCAACAAGTACATACGCCGCAGAGAAGAATTAAAACAATTGGCAAAGCCCTACATAAACGAAGAACTGACGTTAGTAAATGGCAAAATATATGAACGCGATTATACGCCCATATTATTCAATAATGAGACAGAAGGGCATTTCTGGCAATATCGAGACATCACGGAGAAAAAACAAGCGGAGTGGATTACAAAACAAAACGAACAACGCCTAAACTATGCGCTAGACGCAGCGAAAGAGGCCCTTTGGGAATGGACAATTCCCAACAATGAATTATACTTAAGTCCCCGTTGGACAGAAATTACAGGGACGAATGCAAATTCGATAAAATCGATCAATGATTTTCTTTCACAAATTACCCAAGAGTATAAATCGGTAACTGAAGAGACACTAAACAACTTGACAACTCAAAAATGTTCCCGTATCGAAATCGAAATTCAAATTAAAAACGAGAACATTTGGATATTACTAAAAGGCAAAATAACAGAGTACAAAGAGAACAATCCCTACAGAGTAGTTGGAACTATCTCCAATATCACACAACAAAAGGCGTTACAGCAAGAATTATTAAATCAGAAAGCACAAGCTGAAGAAGCAACGGAAATAAAATCGAGATTCATAGCAAATATTAGTCATGAAATACGCACCCCCATGTATGGTGTTGTTGGATTAACAGAATTATTATCAAACACAACCCTTTCCCAAGACCAACAAAAGTTTGTGAATACAATAAAAGCATCATCAAACAACATGTTAACAATATTGAATGATCTCTTAGATGTCAGCAAACTAACGTCAGGAAAATTTGCGATTAAAAATACCGGATTTGAATTAACCAACATTGTATCAACCCTATATTACACATTGCAAGGTCAAACGACTAAACAAAACAACACATTATCGTGGGAACTAGATGAAAAAATAGCTACAATCTCCATTGGAGATCCTGTCCGGATTAATCAGATTCTTCTTAACCTTCTTAACAATGCCCTGAAATTCACAAATAACGGTACTGTACAGTGTAAAATAACTTGTAAACAAGAAAGTGAAACGTCACAAAAAATTCGTTTTTCGGTGATCGATAATGGCATCGGAATAAAACAAAACGACGTTACTCATATCTTTGAGCGTTATAACAAAGCTAGTCAACAAAGCTCAGTGAAGTATGGTGGAACTGGATTGGGATTAGCAATTAGTAGGCAACTTGTTGATTTGATGGGAAGTACGCTCTATGTGAAAAGCAGGGAAAATGAGGGAACCATTTTTTGGTTTAGCCTAGAGCTTAAAAAAGGCACAAACAACGATCTCCCAAAAAACAGAATAAAACTGACCGATAATAATATTAACAAATTTGCCAAAATAGTAGTTGCCGATGACAACCCAACAAATATTCTAATTCTAAAAACAGCACTGCGCAACCATGGTAACGAACCAATAATTTGTACTAATGGCGCTGAAGTTTTAGAAATTTTGAAGAAACAGAAGGTGGATTTAATAATATTAGACATCCAAATGCCCATCCTTGATGGTTATGAAACAACAAAAAAAATCCGAAAAGACTTAAAGTTATCAACCCCCATAATTGGACTTTCGGCAGAAACAGAGGAGCAAAAAATCAAAACCTATATAAATGCTGGGATGAACTCATTTTTCCCAAAACCTTTTGATCTGGATTTATTAATAACTTCGATTAATGAGCTATTAAGCATCAACAACCAAACACATCGCACAAGAGCCACTTTTAGTCTTGATAAAATAAGGTACTTAACAAATAATAACAAATCTCAGATTAATCAACTTATTGAAACATTTCTGGAAACAACAACTAGTAGTATTGAAATACTAAATGAATCCTATAAAACAAAAAACTGGGAAATGTTATATAAAACAGCCCATCGTATAAAACCAACGATTGATACATTCGACATTATTCCATTAAATACAATTATCCGAAAACTTGAAAGCCACGCGCAAAAACAAAATGATTCAGATGAAACACAGCAATATGTAGCAGATACAACTCGATTGCTCAGCGAGGTTTGTATTGATTTAAAGAAAATTAAACAACAACACGGTTCAAAGAGTGCTAATTAAGGTATGAATTTTGAGGTAGTAACTATCTGCAACTAAAACATCAAATTATTAAACCATGGAAACTCGTTTAAGAAAACTCACGGACGAAATATGGGTTGTAATCCCATATGCTGACAATCATTACGAAGTAAGCAACTACGGAAGAGTACGAAGTTTCAGATCTCAATCGGGCGAACCTAAAATTATCAAACTGGGAAAAATCCGGGATTTTCACATTGTACGTTTCAAATGTCTTGGCAAATTACGAACCTTTTTAATTCACAACCTTGTGGCCGAAATATTTATTCCACGAGAAGATGAATCACTAGACTCAGTAATACATATTAATGGTAACAAACGAAACAACCAAACTTCAAATTTAAAATGGGTTACCCGCAAGGAAAGTATTAAGCACAGCAAGAAACTTCTGAACGAGAAGAAAAAACGAACCCCTGAAAAATATGACGGGAAAAAACTCACTGCCTCCGACGTTGTGCAGATTAAAAAGATGCTTGCAAAAGGGATTAAGAGCAAGATAATAGCACAATTATTCGCAGTTAGTGCAATGCAAATCAGTAGAATAAAAAACAATACAAATTGGCAACATATAACAATTGAATAAACTTCAAACACTTCGCATAACACAACAGAGTACCCGCCCCATTAACAAATCATTAACAACACCTCAGCGATATAATTGCTAATAATGATAAAATTATAAAAACCATTTTGTATCTTTCGCACATACAATCTGAGAATGCGAAAGTAAACAATGTCAATAATAAACCCAACCGAACTGCTTTTTTTTCAAGGTATTATAACCTTTGGTGTAGTTTCCGAGTTATTAAACAAGCTCGAGGATATTGTTCTGCCATTGTCCATTGAAAAGCTCAGGTACAAAAGACTCTTCTCTTCGGCAGTTGAAATACTGGAAAATATACAAATGCATAGTATTGTCAACAGTGATTATCCAAAACCAACGTTTAAACTCTCCTTAGTAAACAAAGAATTTAGAATAGAGAGTTGCAACATAATGAGAAATGAGGATAGAGAAAACTTAGAAGAAAAAATCCACTATTTAAACAAAAATCTACCCAATTTATCTGAAATGTTTAGTTTGAATTTAATGAACAGAAAACTTAGCGAAAAGGGAGGTGCAGGATTAGGACTGTATATTATTAGGAGAAATTCCGCCCACGAAATTTCATTCAAAACAGAGGGTATAGATAATGATTATGCTTATTTTTGCATTTCAGTTTTAATCTAAAAGGCAAGATAACATTTGCCATCTTGCATTTTATATAGGGAAAAGGGAATTTTGTTTGTTAAATAAGCTATATTTGTAAACAACAAAATAAACGAGTTGCAATGAAACCACTATTAATTGACGAAACGAACTCAACACCTCAGGTAATTTTTGATATTAAAAATTCGCATTTCGAAATAAAAGGATGTTCTAGGCCTGAAAACGTCCGGCATTTTTTCCTCCCAATAGTAGAATGGTTAGAGGGTTTCTGTACAGAGGCGCCTTTGCATGTTGAGCATTTCAAGGAAAACCCCGTTGTTTTTAAATTTAAATTGTCCTACTTTAATTCAGCTTCCGCCAAATTTATTCTTGATATACTATTGCTAATCAATAAAATATACATGAGCGATATAAACACAGCTATTGATTGGTTTTACGAAGAGGGAGACGAAGATATGTTAGACGTAGGAACAGAATTATCGGAGATGGTGGACTTTAATTTCAGATATATAGAGACAAAAATGTAATTTTTATATTTCGCACATAAAAAAAGAGCGTTGATTAAATCAACGCTCTTTTTTTCTATCCCCATTTTCATCAACCTCTTTCACACGTTCGGGTTCTGGTTTCTTTATAAAATCAATTAAAACTGGACGATCGCCCATCGTATTATCACCATTCAAACTTAATTGATATTCTTTCCATTTTAATATTCTGAGGGAATTAATTTCACGTTGGGCCGATGCGAGTTGCTCCACCGACTCTTTACTTGACTCTTGGTGTATTGACATTTCAGCTTGCACCATTTCATGTTCTAAATCGAGTTCGCGCAACAATTGATTACGAATACTAGTGTAGGCTTTTTTAGCTTCTGCACTTATGCGCAATTGCTCTAATGCCAAAAGATCATCATAGGGACCTCTGTTTGAGATTAACTTAACGAAAATTGGAGATACCTCAATAATTGCAAACAGCAACAAGATAAATAAAGCTACCCCATTTACGGCAGCATCTTCAGCCATTAGAGCGTCCAAACTTCGATACCGAGACAAAAACCCTTTACTACGTGTAATTATTATTTGATTCGATGTCAATAATTGATCCCGTTCTTTTTGCAAAAACCGAACCCGTTCTAAATTTTGTTCAATTAACGGAATAAACCGACGTTTTGCATCGTCGAACTCTTGTTGCGATTTGTCGTATTCCGCTTTCTTTTCGCGAAAAACAGGTCCTTTTCCAACATATCCAGTTCCACCAGTGCCTTCCGCTTCAGCAATATACATGGCAAAAAGCTGATCCCTTCGAGCTGAAGTTTCATCAATTCGTGCTTGTATTGAATCGTTTTTGGACTTTAATTGTTCGATCTCCGAAAACTGTAACATTAACAAACTGTCGGCCTCCATTCGCTTCTCAATCTGTCCCGTGGCCATTCTTGCCTCTATCTCTTGCTCAAAAAGTCGCATCTCGATGGGACGTGCAACAACGACTGCTATAAACAACGATAATACAACTCTTGGCAACGCCATCGATATCTCTTTCCAAATCTTTTTCTCTTTTCGGAGCGAGGCCACTAAGTACCAATCTAAGAAGAAAATAAGGACTCCCCAGAACAATCCAAACGTAATTGATATCCACCCCTTTTCAAAAACCATCCAAACAGCATATCCTCCAGATACAGAGGCCAATACCCCTGTTAAAAAGACAATAATCCCAATACCAAGATAAACATTGATTTCAGTAGGACATTGTTTCAATATATATATCCGCGCTCCACTACACCATATAAAAAATCTGGAAAAGCAATTACCATCCCAGAGAACCTTTTCATTGCCACCTACATCAGACATTACAAAATAAATTTAATGATTATTTCTACAAATCCTCTAACAATATACATTAGCACAATACACCTAATAGGTTTAATTTGTTTGCACAGATTTTTCTTACTCGAAGTTAAAATTAAAATAGTTAATTGTTTCCTGCAACTCATTGGCTTGAATAATAAATTGTTCTGCATCCTTAGCCATCTTCACTCCATTTGTGGCGTTTTGTTGAGCTACTTCATTTAACTGTACAATAGCATTATTAATTTGACTTGCACCCGCAGATTGCTCCACACTTGCATTGGCAATATCGCGAATTAATTTAAGATTTTCTTGCACTTTAGGAATCAAGGCATTTAACATATTCCCTGTATTATCGGAAGAGTTTTTCAAAAGCCCTGCAACTTCTTCTATTTCATGCGAAGAGGAAGAAGCTCTCTCAGCTAGTTTCCGAACTTCGGCTGCAACCACGGCAAATCCTTTGCCATGTTCTCCGGCGCGAGCAGCTTCAATAGCAGCGTTCAATGCAAGGATGTTGGTTTGTGATGCAATATCACGAACTATTTTAATTTTCTCGCTGATAACATCGGAATAAATATTTGCTTGTTCGGAAGCCTGTGTACTTGAAACGACGCTGGTTTCAGTATCCAAAGCCATCCTTTCAGCGCGTTTAGCGAACTCCGAACTTTGATGTATATTACTTACCATCTCCTCCATGGAAGAGGATATCTCCTCAATGGACGTTGCTTGCTGGGTCGAACCCTCGGACATTTGAAGTGATGTGTCTTGTAATTGACTCCCTGAATTATGTAAATAGTTAATATTTCCACTAATATCAATCATAATTCGCACAAGATTGTCTTTTAATTTATCCGTGGACAAATGGAGCATCCCAACATCGTTCTTATTGTTAGCCAGTTCATGATCCGACTTTAACGTCAAATCTCCATCCGATAACTGTTGTAATTTACCAACCGCCTTAAACAATGGTTGAACAACAACTATGGAGCCTGCATAGAAACAAACTAAACTGAACAAAATGTTAAATAAAGGGATTACAATTCCGGCAACTACGTTTCCATCAAAAAATTTATAACGCAATCCCACGGTAAACATGAGAACCAAAAGGTTGATTAACCAAATTATCCCAACTCTAATAAAAACCGATTTTCTAAAAAACCGTGTCAATAAAAAGGTTGCGGCAATGATAGCTGCGACAATACTGATGAAATTTGAGATGAAAAAGCCCATAGTGTTCTGTTTTAAAACGTATCTCCTTTAAAAGCATTACATCCAGATATTTGCCCATTAAAAAACCATGAGATGTTCAGCCATAAGGGTCAAGCACAATTCATTTTTATGTTGTAAAGTTAATAAATTTTACATATAAAGAGTAAAACACCCTAAATCAATAACTGATCGCCAAAATATTAAATTTCTTACAAAATTGTTTGTAAATTTGCAGCTTAAATATGTCAAGAATTGTAGCCATAGATTACGGATTAAAACGTTGTGGAATAGCCATGACCGACCCTTTGCGGATAATTGCTCAAGGAGTAACTACGGTCAAAGCAAGTGAACTTATGGATTATCTTGACAATTTCTTGAACAAAGAATCGTTTGAAATATTGGTTGTAGGTCTTCCCAAACAGATGGACAATACTCCAAGTGAAATAGAGCCACACATTGCAGGATTTACAAAACGATTTAAAACGAAACATCCTCAAATAGAGATTGTTCGGGTTGATGAGAGATTTACTTCGATCTTATCGCATCAAGCCTTAATCATGGGGGGAGCGACAAAAAAACAGAGAAGCAACAAGGAACTAGTGGACACCATTAGTGCCACAATAATATTACAAACATACCTCGAACGAAAACAAATATTATGATATATGCTATTACAGTTGCAGGTCATCCAGTATTAAGGAAGAAGGCCGAGCCCATAGAAAAATCATATCCACAATTGGATGTATTAATTAAGGATATGTTCGAAACCATGGAATATTCAGACGGCGTTGGATTAGCTGCGCCACAAATAGGAAAGGCTATTAAACTTTTTGTAATTGATGCATCCCCAATTGCTGACGAAGAGACTCCTGAACTGGTTGATTTCCAAAAAGTATTTATCAATGCCAAAATACTAGAGGAGTCGGGCGAAGAATGGCTTTTTAATGAAGGATGCTTAAGTGTTCCTGGTATTCGCGAAGATGTTTCCAGAAAAAGCATAATAAAGATAGAATACTACGATGAAAACTGGGTGAAACACACCGACACCTTCGATGGAATTAGGGCACGAATAATCCAGCACGAATATGATCATTTGCAAGGTATTCTTTTTACAGATAAACTGTCTTTTTTGAAAAAGAAAATGCTAAAAGGGAAAATCACAGACATCTCAAAAGGCAAAGTCGATGTAAGCTATAAAATACGATTGCGTTAAATTTTACAACTTTTATTTACAAATACCAAACAAGTTAGACCGTTATGAAGAAATTATTATTATTTGCCATAGTTGTTGGAATTATTACCAGTTGTTCGCAAAAACAACCAAATAAAAGCATCAAAGAAAAAATAGCCACAATGGAAAACATAGTGGATAGTGTCAGAAAAACACGCACTTTATCGCCCGATGAAATGTATAAATTAATTAATCTTTACTGGAATTACTATGACGAAAATCCAACTGATAGCATTAGTGCCACATACTTATATCGTGCAGCCGAATCGTCGCTCTACATTAATCAAGGTATAAAAGCAATTTCATATTTAACGTGTATCGAATCTGAATTCCCAACATTTCAAAACATGGGAAATGTAATTTTCCTAATAGGATTCACCTACGAAAACAATATGCAGGACTACACAAAAGCAAAACAATATTACGAACTTTTTATTGAGAAATATCCTGATCATCCGTTAGTAAAAGACACCCATATTTTGATCCGGAATTTAGGGAAAACACCCGAAGAACTCGTTAAAGAATTTGAAACTGCCAACGCTAAAAAGAAATAAAAACAACTTTGGAATTAACCAAAAAAAGTTACCTTTACAAACAGTACAGAAACATCACACACAACACTAGGCTTACCATGCTATTTAGACGTGCTCAAAAAAATGAAAAGCTAAACTTTATTAAGGAGGTTTCCCTTTTTCGGAATCTCTCTGAACGCAACTTTAAAGCATTATGCAAATACTTTAAATTAGTATCCTTTAAAAGAAACGATGTAATTATATCGAAAGAAAACATGGCAAGAGCGATGTACATCGTTATTGATGGGAGTGTTCAGGTTCACGACCAAGAGTATATCTATGCTGCGCTAAGCAGAAAACAGTATTTTGGAGAATACTCTTTAATTGACAATGATAAGCGAAGTGCCTCTGTTACAGCAATTACAGATTGTAATTTGTACGAACTTAGTTGTGATTCATTTGAGAAAATATTACACGACATTCCAGAAGTGGCACGTGCCATTCTAAAGGAGTTGGTAAATCGTTTGCGCGACACCAATATCCTTGAAGAGAAACTCACACAGCGCACCCTAAATATCCAACGCGACAAATTTGAAATAATGCGTCAACGGGATAATTTAGAAGAGGAACGTTTAGAATTGCTCCAACTAAATAAAACGAAGGACAAATTCATGACCATTGTAGCGCATGATTTAAAAAATCCTTTTAGCACTATAATTGGCATTAGTGAATTATTAATTACCGATTTTGACAGATATGATCGGGATCAAATAAAAATGTTTCTTGAACAGATACACAAATATTCAGGTAGTGCGTATAGTTTGTTGGATAACCTTTTGCAATGGGCCAGATCGCAAACGGGAAGGTTAAAACTAAAAAAAGGACTTTACAACATCAAGGATATTGTTGAAGAGACAATCGAACTTTTGATCGGTGTTGCAAATCAAAAAGAGATAAGTATAGAGCACGACAACCACTCTATTTATATGGATCTTGATGTAAACATGGTTTCCACCGTAGTACGAAATCTGATTTCAAATGCACTGAAATTCACCCCTAAAAAAGGAAAGATTTCAATTACCTATGCCGAAGATACTGATATGGTACATGTTTACATTAAAGATACCGGCGTTGGAATCTCCGAGGAAGATCAAACAAAACTCTTCAGAATCGATACGAACCCAACCACAATTGGAACCGGAGAAGAAAAGGGTACCGGATTGGGTTTAATATTGTGTGGTGAATTTGTAAAACTACACCAAGGAACCATCACCGTAAATAGTGAAGAAGGAGTTGGCAGCACATTTCACTTTACTTTGAAAAAGTAGATGAAAGAATTAAAAGGTTGGTTAAAGTGATTCCCATTTAGAACCCATTTACTTTACGAAATGAATCCATTCTTTTTTGCTACATGACTTAAAAAAGTTATTTTTGCCCTCCACAAACCTTTAATAAAAATTTGAAATTCATGTATAATTTATTTCGAAAAGAACTCGTGAGTTTTTTCAGTTCATTAACTGGATACATAGTTATCATAATATTCTTATTATCAACGGGTTTATTTATGTGGGTATTCCCCGGCGACCTGAATATCCTAAATATGGGCTATGCACATGTTGCTCCTCTTTTCTCAATTGCCCCATGGGTATTTCTATTTTTAGCCCCCGCTGTTACCATGCGAATGTTTAGCGAAGAGGCGAAAAGCGGAACATTAAACTTATTGCTTACTAAACCCATTTCTGATTTTCAAATTGTAGCCGCCAAATACCTCGCTGGTTTATCCATTGTAATTCTGTCTCTTATTCCCACACTAATATACTATTTTAGTGTCCATCAATTAGCAAGTCCTGTTGGAAACATTGACCATGGTGCAACCATAGGATCGTATCTGGGACTCTTTTTTCTCGCTTCTATCTATGTAGCAATTGGGATTTTCTCCTCCTCCCTTTCGCAAAATCAGATTGTAGCTTTTTTGATTGCTCTTGTATTATCGTTTTTTGTATTTGTAGGTTTCGAATCCTTGGGAACGCTAACAGGCAACTACGAAATAGGGTATTATTTCCGACAAATGGGAATAAACGAACATTACCAATCAATTAGTAGAGGAGTTATCGATTCACGCGATATTATTTATTTTATCTCAATAGTTATTCTATTTTTACTATTCACAAAAACAAAACTTCAAAGTAGAAAATGGTAGATATCAAACAAAAAACACCCCTAGAGCGAAAGCAACTAAAACGTTGGCAATTAGGTCAATTAGCGGTTGCTATTGTGATCTTCGCTCTTCTATTTTTCGTATCCTCCCGTTTGTTTTTCCGAATAGACTTAACGGAAGAAAATCGATTTACGATACACCCATCAACTAAATCAAGCGTTCAAAACCTCGAAGATATTGTATTCCTCAAAGTCTATTTGGATGGCGATCTCCCCAGCGATTTCAAGGAATTACGACAATCGGTGCTGGATATTTTAAATGAATTCAGAGCATTTGCACCCGAAAAAATCCAATTTGACTTTGTGAATCCGTCGGAGGATCCGGATCAAAATGTGCGTCGTGAAATATACAAAGACCTTATAAAGAAAGGATTGCAACCCTATACAATTCGAACCGAAGAGAAGGATGGTATCGTTCAAAAGTATGTATTTCCATCGATAACCATAAATTTCAGAGAAAAACAAATTCATGTAAATTTGTTTAGCAATAGCGCCGACGATCCCAATATCCCTTTAGCTCAATTGGTTAACGGAGCAAAAGAGCGTCTTGAATACACGTTGCTGAATGCAATACGCAGTATTACTATGAAAAAACCTACGTCAATTACATTTCTTGATGGATGGGGAGGCCTTGAACCCATTGAGACATACGATATAGCAGTAGCATTGGCGGAGATGTATAGCGTTTCATACGTAGATATTGATGAAAAAGTATTCGCCTTGGTGGATACATTACAAGGACTTAGATATGATGCTGTTATTATTGCGAAACCATACAACAAAATATCCGATAAAAACAAATACATTATTGACCAGTACGTAATGAATGGCGGTAAAATCTTATGGTTACTCGATTATGTAGATGTCAATATGGACAGCTTATCAAATTCGCGCACAACAACCGCAATGCCTAGAAGTAGAGAACTGAACCTCGACGATATGCTATTTAAATGGGGAGTACGAATAAACACAACAATTATTCAAGATTTACAATCAGCATCAATCCCAATTAATACTGCAATGGCAGGTGCAGAGCCACAATTTAACCCTGTAAAATGGGTTTATTTTCCAGTTGTCCTCCCCTTGGCGGATCATGCAATAACAAAACTTGTTGGGAAAATAAAAACGGAATTTCCAAGCTCATTGGATACCATTCCAACGGCTACAAAAGTAGATAAGAAAATATTACTAAAAACATCAGAATACTCCAGAGCCATTACGACTCCTACAATAATCGACTTGGACATAATTAACAAAAGACCGAATCCATCAACATTCAAAAGCTTTCCAATCCCAATTGCAGTATTACTGGAAGGTGAATTTGAATCGATATTTCGGCACAGAATTGTCGATGAGATCTCAAAAAATCCCCTGTTTCGATTCAAGGAAACTTCGAAAAAAACCGCAATGATTGTGGTTTCGGATGGCGATATCATTAAAAACTACATCTCGAAAATTGAACGAAACATTGTTCCTTACCCATTGGGCGCCGATAAATGGTTTAAAAATGTTTACTACAACGGAAACAAAGAGTTTATTCTGAATGCAGTAAACTACTTAACCAACGATAACGACCTCTTGGTTCTTCGAGGACGCAAACTAAAATTAAGACTTTTGGATCGCACGAAAGTGGTAAAAGAGCGTCTTAACTGGCAAATAATAAATGTTGTATTCCCTCCCGTACTAATAATTCTAATCGGAATAATTTACGGATATTTCAGACACAGAAAATACTCAAAGCGTTAAAATGAAAAAAAGACTCCATTCAATCATAGCAATCGTTATATTGCTGATCGTATTATTGGTAACAATTCAATTTTTGCCCTCCGGGAAATCTAGAGTTGTTGACCTTTTAAAATTTAAAAACGACCATTCGTCGAGCACACTACGATCGTTTCACATTCGAGACACCGCCTCCATAACCAAAATATTTTTGGTTGACAAAAGAAATCGCTCCATCACCTTAGAACGCGTTGGGAATAAATGGGTTATTGACCAAAAAATTGATGCGCGCAGAGATGCTGTACAACTGTTGCTGGAAACACTTTATTCAATGCGCGTTAAAACACCAGTAGCCATCTCTACTCGTGAAGAAGTGTTCAGGAAAATGTCTGGCAAATCAATTAAAGTTGAAGTATATAGCAGCAAAAAGAAAATCAAAACCTTTTATACAGGAGGAGTTACTCAGGACAATCTTGGCACCTATATGCTGCTCGAGAACTCAGACACTCCATTTATCATAGAAATTCCCGGATTTAGAGGATTTGTTTCAAGTCGATTTAGCACATTACTTAAGAATTGGAGAAATAGCGTCCTCATTAGTGAAAAATGGGAAGACATCAAAGAGATCGAAATCAATTTAAGAAAACATCCTGAGCAAGGATTTAGAGCAGTGCAAACCGAACCTCGGAAATTCGAATTATACAATTTTGAAAACAAAAAAGTCCCCTACTTTGATACATTAAAAGTAAAAGGTTTCTTTGAACAGTTTGAAATAGCAAACTTTGACCGAGGAGTTGACCTTTTAAGCGACGAGTTCAGAGACAGCGTGCGTAGATCAATTCCTGAAATACAAATAAAATTAACCGACAAAACAGATAGCATCCAAAACTATACGTTCTTTAAAATACCCTATATTTCGGCAGAACAAGACCCAGGTACAGATTATTACCCTCAAAGTATGTGGGCTTTTAATGATGACAACGATTGGGTAATTATTCAAACATACACCTATCTGCTCATGTTCAGAGGATTAGACGATTTTTCTCCGAAAATGAAATAAAAAAACAACCCTAGTTGAATCATAAAATTAAACGAGTCCTATTTTCAGGTGAAAATAGGACTCGTTTACATCCTACGGAAAAGTCTTCACCCAGCTCAAAAAAAACATTTAATGAAGAACAATCGCACCTTTACTTTAACCAAAGACCAAATCATTATCAACGTAACACTTTAATTTATAAGTGTTTGACGATGAATAAAAAACAAAAAAACATTTTTCATATCGATTGAAATTCGTTAAAAAAATGGTACATTTGTAATTCTACTGCATTTTTGCAAAAACAGCAAACAAGCAATAGCATATTTTTAAATTAACAACATAAATATAAAACCTATGAAATTTGTTATATCAAGCACCGACTTGCTAAATCACTTGCAATCGTTAGTTAAGGTGATCAATGCAAAAAACACATTGCCAGCGTTGGACAATTTTCTATTCGACCTAAAAGGCAATGATCTTACTGTAACGGCATCCGATTTAGACACAACACTAATAACTGTTATCGAATTAGACAACGCTGAAGGATCCGGAGTAATAGGAATTGATGCCCGTCGTTTGTTAAGCACTATAAAAGAGTTTAACGAACCACTGACATTTAATATCGATACCGAAAATTTCAACATTGATATTATTAGCGAAAAGGGAAAATATAGCCTAGTGGGGATTGATGGAGCTGAGTATCCTGAGATTCCAAATCTTACCGACTCATCAATAAATTCCATTACCCTGAGTGCTGATGCCTTTGTGTCGTCAATAAATACAACTCTTTTCGCAACTTCAGACGACGACATTCGCCCAATTATGACGGGTATCTATTACGGATTTTCGCCTGAATTAATGGTCGTTGCAGCATCCGACTCACACAAGCTTGTGCGATACAAGCGAATGGATGTAAAAACAGAAACGGAAAGTTCGTTTATTTTACCACAAAAACCAGCCGGACTTTTAAAATCGTTGCTCCCAAAAGACGAAACCCCGGTTGAGATTTTGCTTAACCAGAAAAATGCTCAAATAAGATTTAGTTCCATAACTTTAATATGTCGTTTAATTGAGGGAACGTACCCAAATTTCGAAGGTATTATCCCTGTAAATCAACCCCACAAACTACATGTTGACAAAAGTTCAATACAAAGTGTTTTAAAAAGAGTATCGCTATACTCAAACCCAGCTGTTCAATTAATTAAACTCGACCTAGAAACAGAAGAGATGACCGTTTCGGCACAGGATTTAGACTTCTCGATCAGTGCACACGAGCGAATTAACTGTACCTACGAAGGTGAAAAAATGGCCATTGGATTTAAAGCGATATTTCTACTCGAAGTGTTGAGTAATATCCCAAGTCATGAGATTTTGATTGAACTTTCAGAACCATCAAGAGCAATACTCATGTCGCCAATGAACAATGAGAATGAAAACGAAGATATCTTAATGCTACTTATGCCAATCACAATTGAAGCCTAAGATTGATCAATAACTTTAATCAAAAAGGTGTATAAAGAAAATGCGCAGAACAATCTACTTTTCTGCGCATTTTCATTTTAGGGTCAACTCACCAAAAATATGGAGCATATTAGAAAAAAAGAAATCATTGAACTTGAAAACAAACATGTTAAAAACAGCGTTTTTTTTCCGCTTTTCATTTGTGTCTTAATCTTCATTGTCCATTTAATTCCATTCGAAGGATGTCATGGAATTACTCCTCGAACATTTACAAATTTAGAGGGCATATTAACATCTCCGTTTCTACATGCTGATTGGCAACATTTATGGTCAAATATAGGACCCTTGTACCTATGTTTTGCCGGACTTTTCTATTTCTTTCCCGAGCGAGCAATTTCAGTTCCCGCAATTGGTTCAATTGCCTTAAACATAACGGTTTGGATTGCTGCACGTGGGGGATGCCACATCGGTGCTAGCGGATTAATATACCTTTTGGCCGCTTACCTAGCAAGCATGGCAATTTTTAGTAAACGGAAAAATTTAGCCGCCTTTGTTCTCATTATTGTTTTTCTATATGGAAGTATGGTTTGGGGAATTCTCCCCGGGAAACCGGGCGTATCATGGGAATCGCACCTTTTTGGAGCATTATGGGGGATTATTTTAGCCATATATTACAAACGCGATAAGACATGGAATGAAATCTATTACCCCGAACCAACGTTGGAAGATGAAGACGACACTCCTGATTTTGAACTAAATGAGATTGAGAATACAATTGAATCGAATTCTCAAGATTATAAAAACAGTTCCGCACCACACTGGATGAATGCAAAAGAGATCCATTACAGTAACGACAACAAAAGCGATAATAAAAAGGGCGAAGAATATGAATAAGAACAGATATTATATCATTTACCTTTCCACATTTCTTGTTGGATTTTCATTTTTAATTTTCGAAATCAATCTATTTCGTGCGCTTTCAAACCTACTGGGAGCCACTGTAATTGCCTCTACTTTAACCCTTTCAGTCTTCATGGGTGGATATGGAATTGGTTCCTTGTTTTTTGGAAATAAACTACCGAAGCAAAAAAACAAACATCGATTCTTTGGAGTAATCGTTTTCTTAATTGGTTTGTTTGGACTTTTATCCTATTCATTGATACACTATATTCTTCCTCAGTTATATCCCACATTCCACACACTCAATTTTGCGCCTGGTTTCATAAACACCGTAATATACGCCCTGGCGATTCTATTTTTATTTTTACCATCGTTCATGGTGGGTGGCGTGCTTCCCATTGCCACCAAACTAATAACGGTTATGGAACAAGACATTCCCAAAAACGTAGGCCATATTTACGCTTTAGACACGTTTGGCAGTGCTATTGGGGGGATATTAACAGGCTTTGTTTTGAATCGATACATTGGTCAAATGGAGAGCGTTATCATTGGATCGTTGCTCATGGTTGTGCTTGGAACGGTACTGGTGTTTCGAAGCGAGAATCAAGAAAGCAACCATGTAGAACAAATGAATGCTTTACCCAGCAAACTCGACAAAGAGACCTATACCTTACTCATGGCTGCATTAATATTTGGTTTTGGGATGAACGGATTACAAACCATTCTTATCCGAATCTTTAAAACCTACCTAATCAATGCGGTATATTCATTCACGATAATAACATCGCTCGTTATATTTGGATTTTTCATCGGTAGTTGGATTTACAAAACGCGAAGTCAGAAAAAAACATATACAAAAACCGTACTAATAAATACACTATTATTTTTTGCATTATTGGCACTTAGCACCCTGTTTTTAGCGAAGCAGATTCCTCAATTAATTATGTTTCCGTTGGGAGAAATTATTGACAATGAAATCTTCCGAATCATAGGAATTCCCATCGTAGTTTCAATAATCTCTATTTTACCATTAGCCATGATATCGGGATTTGCCTTCCCCATGATCTGTGCATTAACATCAAGCAAAATAAGCTCACTCAGTAAAAATTTAGGTCAAACGGTGATGTTTAACACCATCGGTTCGGTATTGGGTCCAATTATCATTGGATTTATTCTGATCCCAACCATGGGTGTTTCAAACTCAATTATAACAATCGCCGCCATAATCTCCGCCACCACGTTGATATTCATTCTCATGGATCGAGGGACTAGGAAACTAAAGATTCAATTTGTCTTATCAACCCTTATCATTGTTTTTGTTGTGGGATTAGTTTCCAATCAATATCGAGTATATATCCTTCCACCATCTTTTATTAAAGCAAATCGGCATATTAAGGCATACAAAGAAAATTTAGAGGGGACCTACGTTGTGGGTGAAGAGATTCAGAAAAACAATCGGATTTTGACCACTTTTGTAAACAACAGTGCGGTTATAGGCACGAGTTACGATGCCATTAAGGTTGTTAAAATGGTTGGACATCTGCCCTTTCTTCTGGGCTTGGAATGCAAAGACGCGCTGGTAGTTGGCTTTGGTATTGGAGTTACAACGGCGGCTATTGGGACGCACAAAGCGGTTCAACACATTGACTGTATTGAATTGGTGAGCAACTTAACCGATGTGGCTCATTTTTACAAGGATATAAACAACAATATTCATCGCGACAAACGGGTGACCTTATTTGAGGACGACGGACGACATTTCTTGCAAATCACCAACAAAAAATACGATTTAATTTCAAGCGACCCAACGCATCCTATTCTAGGGTCGGGCAGTTTATATACAAAAGAGTACTTTGAGTTGTGTAAAAAGCGACTTACAGAAAAGGGAATGGTATCGCAATACTTGCCATTACACAAGCTACGACTAATTGATTTGATGGGGATTATTAAAACATTTAATACTGTTTTCCCAAATTCGTCGGTGTGGATTGGTCATTTTCATGCCGTATTATTGGGGTCGATGCAACCGCACACCATTGATTTTGAACAATGGGTCAAAAATATGGAGAAATCATCGGATGATGTTCTTTTTTACAACAATCCATATCACATAGCATCGAGCTTCCTGCTTGATAGTGAGGAAATTAAAAGGCTAACAGTTAATCACAAAGTAAACACCGACAATATTGCTTATACCGATTACTTTTCGTTTGAAAGCCTAAAGGAGGAGAATATTGCCATTAATCTACAATTCCTACACGATAATCGGAATGGTCAATATCGTCAATTCAGCAATATACCCGACGTGAAATTGATGGAACGATTTATCAAAGGGAATAAGTATTTAACTCAAGGACTTGTGCATATGTTGCGCAACAACTGGCAGGGCTTGTTCTCAAACATTGAAAAAGCGTGTATGGTAAACCCTGAGAATGTTGAATATCCGCTTCTGCTCGAATTTTACGAAAGAGCCAATCCATCTAAAACTCGCTAGTAAAGTGGAATTGTATATCTGAGAATTTTTCACGTGCCATGTCCAATTCATAGGAACTATCGGGCAAGAAAACATTGCGGCCATGCTTGTCAAAAGCAAGTTGGCGCACTTTACGGTTCTTGAAATCAGTTAGTTGCTCTATATTTTCAGAAGTAAACCAAACTGCTTTAAAAAACTGCACTGGTTCCCATCGACATTGTGCTCCATATTCGTTTAATAACCGATATTCGATTACCTCCAACTGAAGCGCACCTACAGTTCCTACAATCTTTCGTCCATTAAAAGTGCTGGTGAAAAGCTGCGCCACCCCTTCGTCCATTAACTGATCGATTCCCTTTGCTAACTGTTTCGATTTCAACGGATCGGCGTTCTCGATAAAGCGAAAAAGCTCAGGCGAAAAACTTGGAAGGCCTTTAAAGTGAATCATCTCGCCAGACGATAGCGTATCCCCAATTTTAAAGTTCCCCGAATCATACAATCCAATAATATCACCGGGATAGGCATCGTCAACAACCTCTTTTTTAGAAGCCATGAAGGAAGTTGGATTCGAGAATTTTAATTTTTTATTGAGTTTAACATGCAGATAGTTCGTGTTTCGTTGAAAAACACCGCTGCATATTTTCACAAAGGCGATACGATCTCTATGATTGGGATCCATATTGGCATGAATCTTAAAAACAAATCCCGTGAATTTCTCCTCAAAAGGATCAACAATACGTTCTACCGCTTGTACCGGTTGCGGATGGGGTGCAATTTTTATAAAAGTATCGAGTAATTCCTTTACCCCAAAATTAAACAGTGCACTTCCAAAAAAGACGGGACTAACCATCCCTGCCAAATAATCGTCTCGATTAAAATCGGTATATATTTCATTTATAACCTCAATGTCCTCTTTTAGCTGAAGAGTATTTTTCTGCCCAATATGTGTTACCATCTTGGGACTATTGTAATCGATATTTTCAGGTTCGTTCACTCTTTGTTTATCGGTTCCGGCGAACAGATTAAGAGAATTATTATACAAATTATAAACCCCTTTAAACCGCATTCCCGATTCAATGGGCCAACTTAAAGGAATGGTTGCAATTTCGAGTTTTTTCTCTATTTCATCCAGCAAATCAAATGGGTCCTGGCTCTCTCTATCAAGTTTATTGATAAAAACAATGACTGGAGTTTTGCGCATTCTACACACTTGCATTAACCGTAGTGTTTGAATTTCAACGCCTTTTGCTGCATCAATCACAACAATAACACTATCAACAGCGGTCAATGTACGAAAGGTATCTTCGGCAAAATCTTGGTGCCCTGGAGTATCAAGAATATTGATCTTTGCTCCCTCATATTCAAACCCCATAACCGATGTGGATACCGAGATGCCTCGCTGGCGCTCAATTTCCATGAAATCGCTTGTTGCGCCACGCTTAATTTTATTACTCTTAACGGCTCCGGCAACATGAATAGCGCCTCCAAAAAGAAGCAATTTTTCAGTTAATGTTGTTTTACCTGCGTCGGGATGGCTAACGATCGCAAACGTTCTGCGACGCTTTATCTCACTTGAAAGACTCATTATTAATGCTTTAACAAAATAAATTAAGGTGTAGTAATTCCAATCTTAGGATAAAAAAGATGGAAATCGGTCACAAAGGTAATAATTCGAAACGGAAATGAAGTTAAACCCTATATATTTAAATAGCGTTTTAAAATAAAAAAGAGGGCAGCATGGTCGATTGGTTTTGTAATAATATCCTTAAACCCAGATTGCAGAATATTATGTACTTCTTGGTGCATGGCATAGGCTGTTAAAGCGATAATTGGAATTTCTTTGTCAAGTTCATTCACTTTTTGAGCTGCCTCAATTCCATTCATAACGGGCATTTTGATGTCCATTAAAATAATGTCAATTTCAGTTCCGCTTTCAACAATGGCTACAGCCTCTGCTCCATTTTCTGCTGCAATAATATTTGCATTACATTCCGATAAAATATTTCGTATAAGCAACATGTTTATATCTTCATCTTCAGCCACTAAGATGGTTTTCGAGCTTAAATCAAGTTTTTCAATGGCAACCTCCTTGTTACTCAATTTATGAATACCGTCATCGGAATGTATAATCTCTAAAGGCAGTTCAACAATAAATTTAGACCCTTCGCCAAGAACGGATTCCACTCGGATATGGCCTTCTAGCATTTCAACCAACGACTTGCAAATAGAAAGCCCCAACCCTGTTCCTCCTGTGGAATTACCTAACTCAAGCTCTACTTGACGAAAACGGTCAAAAATATTTTCAATCTCATTTTCTGGAATTCCAATACCGCTATCTTTAATTTCGAATTTAACATACTGTTGTTCAATACAATAATCGAACTCCACTCCTCCTTGAGCTGTAAATTTCAAGGCATTATTAATAACATTTCCTAAAATCTGTTTTATCTTCACTAAATCGCTTTTCACGATTAAGGATTGATCAATCCGTTTATGAAGTGTTAGGTAAATGTTTTTATTAATGGCCATTGGCAAATATAAATTGTACAGATCCTCAGCCAAAACGTCAAGTTCAAATGGCTCATAATGCAAGGTCTCCCGTTTTGCTTCAATTTTCGACAAATGCATTATATCGTTTATTAATGATAACAACTGCTGACTCGATTTTTCAATTACATTAATAAAAAAAACCGCCTTGGGTGTATCGATTTCTTGGGTTTTAAGAAGCTCGCAAAATCCTAAAATTCCATTTAAGGGTGTTCTAATTTCATGCGACATATTAGCTAGAAACGCACTCTTTAGACGGTCACTCTCTTCGGCTTTGTTTTTAGATTTTTGAAGTGCCTTGTTTATTTCCGTCAATTTCTCATTTTGCAAAATCAATTGAGCTTCTTTGTCGGCAATTAATTTTCGGGAACGATAAAACTCACTATGATCATGTATTATAGCTTGAATATAGCTTTTGTCATTTATATCGATTCGTTTTAACTTAACCTCACAATAGATTGATTCGGTGTTCTTGACGAAATGTTCCCATTCAAAAACAAGGTCTTCACCATTAAACGCTTGATCGATATATTCCTTAGCTAAAAACTCGGAGAACAACCGTCCTTTTTGATGTATAGGGCTATATTCCCAAGGGCATCGCCCCACAAGTTGATCTTTAGAGTATCCAAATAAATCTGTGGCTTGCCGATTGGCATCAACAATTTTATAATCATATAACAAAAGGATGGTATCATTTGCCCCCTCAAATAACACTCTATATCTGTTTTCACTTGCTCTTAACTCATTCTCCAAACGTTGTCGTTCAGTATTATCGCGTATAATTGTGCTATAAGAGCCGTTGGGCATACGCTTGGTGTTCATCTCTATATAAACGATCGATCCGTCTTTTTTCCTCAATTTACGTTCATTCCGAACCTCTTGCCATGAATTTAGCAAATCGAAACGAAAAGGGGTACTATCCAAATCGTTGTTATTAAAAAGAGACGTTATATGTTGACCTATAAGTTCATGTACAGTGTACCCGGAAACTTCAGCGGCCCTTTTGTTAGCCATTATAATAGTTCCTTGTAAATTCCCTATTAGAATAGCATCGGCCGCTAACTCAAAAATCGAATTCAAATGGGTTTCGTTATTATTTAATGCGATTTGCAATTCATGTAGTGGCGTAACATCCATACCCATGGATATAATTTCAATTAGGGTGCCTTGCACATCGAAAATCCCTTGAAAACTCCACATTAAAAACAGAGTATTATTATTGGGTCCAACGTAAATATCCTCAACACTCGATAATTGTTTTCTGCATTTACGCACCTCTGATATAATATCGTCTACGATAATTGATGGGTTTTCTTTATAAAGAATCGAAGATATATACCCATCCGATTCTCGGCCATCGTTGAAGGACAGCAAATCAATGTAGGATTGATTTATATAGGAAATCTTTCCATTTGGTTTAAATCGAATAAAATAATTACAGCTGTTTTCGACAAGTTGCCAAAAATCATCTTTTGCATTAGCAGCTTCTCGATTTTTTTTATTTTGGAGGTGATGATATTGAATCAGCTCATAAATAAAATAAGTGATAAACGGGAATATCAAGATGATTGGCAAGTAAATTTGGTTCTGTAATATTTGTTTATCCCCTCCGGTGACATATTTCAAAATAACTAATATAATGAGATGCGATACTATAATAAATGAGAATAATAGGATCTTCTTTCTTATTGATTCATGTCTTTTAAATAGAAAGAACCGAGCAGTTAGCCCCATAATTAAAACCTCAACAATTATAAGTATCCCCATTAGAACACCAGGGCCACCAATAAATATGCGAGCCACAATTGAAATAATCCCCATAATAAATGCAGGATATACCCCCATGAAGAAAGAGCCCGTAAATAGAACAATGCTCCTGCCATCAAAAACCACCGATGCCACAGGAATTGGATTTAGCATTCCTAGAACAACAATAAACCCAAAAATAGATCCAGAAATTAATTCATAAAAGTGAGAGCCTACTTTAAATCTGCGCATTAAAATATAATGAGCAAGTGTCATCACAATTAAAAAGGAGAGATTATTTATCAGGGGCACTAATTCCATTATTTGGATTTTGAGTTAAGGCATCCAAATGTAATAATTAAATACACTATTAACCTAAAGCATCCTTATATTTATTAGAAAAACTCGTATTTAAACTATTCCTAGAAATTATGTTGGTTTAATAAAAAAAGGAGAGCTTAAGCTCTCCCTTTTTTTTATTATTAGACACCCCTTATTTAACTACTATATAAAGATTGTCAACTGTTTTGCCTGTTAATAATCGAATAACGTAAACCCCAGAGGCCAATCCTTCAAAGTTAATTGACATTTGATGTTCTCCAGCTGTCATTGGCTGATTTAGCAGACCTTTAACGCGCTGACCATTTAAATTATAGATATCAATCATTACAGGGTTTCCTTGCATTAAACTATATGTTAACGTAGAAACACCATTGGTTGGATTCGGATAGACATTTAATTGAGTCGTTTGAATTGCTGTATTAATTCCAACAAAACCATTTACATTGATGTTGATTACTTTTGTGGCAAGAAACATTCCATCGGAAACAGTAATAACCGCTTGCTCTTTAGGCAATGCGTTGCTTTTAAGTGGCGTTCCTGAAAGCAATGCTGTTCCGTCGCCATTATCTTCTAAAGTCATCCAATCGGGCAATTTAGTGGCAACAAAAGTTAGTGGATCGTTGTCAGGATCTGTAGCTGAAACAATAGCGGTATATAGTTGATTGACACGTGCACTATCAACATCGTCGGATGTGAAAGTTGGAGCGCTATTAATAATTACTGCTGATCCTGGGAAGGTAATGTTGTCGATCCAAGCACAGTCTGAGCCACCTGACACTGATACGTCTTTTATATATTTCCATGAGAAAGTTGTTTCTCCAGCTGCAACAGGGAATGTTACTAGTTCCCAAGATTGGTTTCCAGACCAAGTACCATTGTTCGCAATTTGACCGTTGATGGAGAAGTGAAGCTTATCATAGGTATTTTCACTACTAACTTTACGGTAGAATGAAATTTCATCGGCACTTGAAACATTCATGGTTATACTTATCTCTGAATTCTGATAGTCAGTAATTGCTCCTGACTTGGCACAATAGGTTCCTCCATAAGCTCCTGTATTTTCAATTACCCATGGTTTCTCACCTTGTACCCACTCATAACCGGCAAAATCACCAGATTCAAAATCTTCAACTTGTAATCCAACACTATATATCATTGCTGTTTCGAATGAGAAAATATCTGAATTAACCATTAGATTTAACGTTAATGGTGTTCCAACTGCAATATCGGTTCCCGTTGTAATAACAAACACAAAATCGGTTGTTGATTCCGGATCTAGGGCTTCACTTGTTACAATAATGTCAGTAACAGTAACATCTACTAATGAAGATGTTAACATTGCAGTCATTGGGAAACCAGCTGCATTACCAATATTAGCAACTGGAATTGCAATACGAATTGTTTCATCTGCGTCAATTCGACCATTACCGTTTCCAGCAATTTCTTCGATGGCAAATACACCTGCCTCAAGTGCTGGAGCATTAACTAAAACTTTAAATGAGGTAACCCATGGTTCGTTGGTTTCATCGGTAGCAACTACTGTAAAACTAACAGACTCTTGATCGGGAACATCTTTGGAAACAGAAAATGAAAACGCATCAATTATAGTTTCAGTAGTTTCAGCATTAACACCGTCCAATGTTTGAATTGAATCGATAAGTGTAATATATGGATTATCGGTACGAAGTACTACGGTTACGTTTGTAGCGTTAACGGTACCAACATTTCTTAGATCCATTCCTAACTGAATTGTTTCGTCATAGTCTATTAAACCATTATTATTTCCTTGTTCATCATTAATTGTATATCCAAAATAGACGACAAATGGCGCATTTGAAGGAATAATATCTAATGTTCCGATAAATGGAGCATTGAATGGTGCGGTTATTACAATATCAGCAGTTGTTGGAACGGTAAACCCTTCGAATACTAATTCAATACTACCAGAGGCGCTAGCAAATCCAGTTGCTTTAATTTCGCCATTATCGGTTAGTGCTACATAAGCTTTCGCGGGAACATTTGAAATTGTAATTGAGTTCATTCCCATTGGAATTGTTTCCAAATAGGATGGGAACATTGCTGGCACTGCACCTACATAAGGGGTTAAGGTTGGGTCACCCATAAGGTGATAAATTTCCCAATAATATCGTTTTCTAGGCGAGTTGCTCGCTTCAACAGCAAGCATTCCTGCTGTAACAATCTGACTTTGTGTAGTTGAATAAACGTCGTCATTTGCTAAATGCTCATGAAATAATGCATCGTATGCACCTGGACCAAAGTTGGCATAATTCGGGTTTTGTACTACTGTACCAAATCCAGTTGCCCACCAATAGTCTTCTGACCAATATGTACTATTTGTTCCACCAATGTATCCAATTGCACCTTTATTTGCGGCACGTGTAATAGCTTCGGCAAAGCATACATCGTTATTGAATTGACTCGATTGACAACAGTTTCCAATTAACAAGCCATATCTTCCTTCATTGTTAAGTGAGCTAATTGATGAAGTTACAAAACTGGGATCGGCCCAACCTGCAGGACTACAGTGTGCTGTATAGTTTCCCCATGCAATACCCGTATTTACGGTTGCAATAATTTGAGCAGGAACTCCGCTACCATTAGAAGCAGGGTAAGGGATATTTGTTGGATTAATACCGTGTGCGGCATTAAAATATGTGTCGGCAGAATAATTTAAAGCTCCATTACCATATAATGTAGCATAACTTCCATCGACACCTGCAATTAGCAAAGTGTTGGCTAAATACGAAGGATCGGCCATTTGAAACTGCTCGTACAATAATGTTTTTTGGATAAGCGGTTCAAGATGATCGATTGATTTTGCTGACATCCGTCCTAAGTTCACATCTGGTAGTAGATCACTAGGACCATCGTATGTTCCAAAGTAGAGATCCGAAACATGGCTATCGTTCGTTGCAGAACCTGAAAATGCAGGAACTTGCTCATGATCGCCAACAAGCATCACAAAGGAAGGAGCTGGGTTTTCAACAGTTCCAGCATCGTAAAGCCCTTGCAAATATGCTTTAATGGCTGTAGGTGTGCCTCCAACTTCTGGCTCATCGGTAAAGCGAAGAATGGTTTCAAATCCTTGCTTTTTCTTCCATGCTATAAATGGAGTGAGGGTTGATTCGAACATGCGATGAGAAATAATAACGAACTTCATAGGAGCACCGTTAATATTCAAATCTCTGGTAACTGAGTTATAATTTAATAAACCTGACATCAAACCAGTAAAGGCTGGCGAATAAAAACGCTTTTTATAATTATCCGTTTTTGAAATGTTTGCATTTTTAAATGACACTTCGATTTTCAGGTCGTTATAAATTTTCAACTCGCCTGTAACAGGATTATATGCCAATGGGTTTATCTCTAAACGTCCGATTCGCACACCACGCATTGTACCACTTTCGTGAATACGTGCTATTGGATTTGAGAACCATGCATCCTGTTCATAAACCAACTCATTTTTCACATAAGGGATTTTGTCTGGATCGGCACTTTTTGACACAGATTCCTGCGAAGGAGCGATTACTTTATTAATGTCATAATCAGACAACTTCACCACAACTTCACTATAGCCAATAACTTTGACTTCAACTTCTGCGTCTAATGGTATTTCAATCAAACGGTTGAGAACAGGCAAATCGGGATTTCCAATATTGAATGAGTTACCATACCCTGTGACCAACAATTCAACATTGGCTCCTTTTGTGAATTTCTCAAGTTGAACATCGATGTAAGCAACATTATTGACAACTGAGAAACCAGCGCGATCACTTTGAACCATACGCAATTCGCTCTCCCCCGGCTTAACGGAAATTCGAGTTTGTGCAAAATTAGAGTTTATCATGAAAATCGATAACACTCCAAAGATTAGCAATTTCTTCATAATTTTGATGATTTAGAATTAAAAATTCGGTGCTAAAGTTGAGAATATTTAAGAATATGACAAAATATTAAGGGTTAATTTTAGTTTTTTTATTCGAAAATTATCTAAAAACTTTAATATCAACAAATTTAGCGCAAACTAATCAACAAAAAGTATTCCTTAAAATTAAAAATGGCGCAAACTCAGCAACAGAAATAAAAAACTAAATGCACAGACCGCAGATGGCAAATAAATTATTCCCATTAACAGACTTTCAAAGGTTTTGACTTAAATAATTGGGCAAACATATGGAGATATTAATGCTTGCAATATGAAAAAGTTTATCTCTATTTGCGATTATTTTTTTAGAAATAGGGGTGTACCAAATCCATTTTAATTAGTTTTGCATACAGAACCTAATAAAAACCAATAAAACCCAAAACCCATGAAGTATTTATTCACAATTGCTTTTGTAATTGCATCCACAACTTGGTTGCATTCACAAACAGAACCTAGGGAACAGACGTTGAAGGAGTGCATCGATTATGCCATTGAAAACAACTTAACCCTCAAAAATCAAACATTAATTCAATCTATTTTAGAAAACAATTATCAACAAGCAAAATACGACAGGCTTCCTGATGTAAATGCATCTTCAAATCTTGGCATAAACTTCGGCCAATCATTCGACTTACAAGCAAACAAATTCATTAGCGAAAGAGCCACAAACTTTAACATTGGGGCAATGGCAAATGTGGATCTTTTTAATGGCTTTTATAAATATCATTCGATTAACAAAAGACTACTAGAAACTCATTCTGGAGCGTTTCAATCGGAAATTATTCAGAACCGAATAATTTTAGATGTTTTAAATGCATATCTTCAAATTTTATTCAATAAAGAACAATCTGAGATAGTGAATAAACAACTTGAAACCACCAATTTACAAATCGATCGTGCCGAAAAATTAATCAATTCAGGAACAATAACAAAAGGAGATCTTTTATCGCTTCTAAGTCAAAAAGCAGAAGAAGAGTCCCAACTTATTGCCTATAAAAATATGGTAAGAATGTCGGAATTAGGATTAATTCAGCTAATGAATTACACGGAGACTACCATTGAGATTGTTAAACCCAACATCAACGAAACAATTATTACCACCACTTTGCCTGAGGAAATTGAAGCTTTATATGGCGAAGCTCTTGCTTTCCTTCCTGAATTAAAACTAACGGAAAATCAATTACAAACATCGCATCAAGTTTTAAAACTCTCTAAATCGGGCTATTACCCCTCTTTAAGAATGAATGCTGGATTTTCCACAAACTACAACAATCAATTTACAAACCCATTAGACATCGCAAACAAGTATGGTTTTTCCACGCAACTAAAAGATCGCAAATATTTTGATTTGGGGATGACTCTTTCGATTCCAATATTCAGCAAATTTAGGAACAGAACCAATGTTCAAAACGCAAAAATTGAAATACTGCAATCCGAAAACGATATTTTAAAAACAAAACAAGATATCTATAAAATAATACAGTCGGTCCACAACGATGTGTTAGCCTCAAGAGAAAACTACAAATCGCGACAACAACTGGTAACTGCAAACGAAGAGTCGTTTCGATTTGCCGAGCAACGTTTTAATGCAGGAGCGATAAATGCAATTGATTATAACCTTGAGAAAAACAAACTAACCTCGGCAATATCCAAGCTATTACAAAGCAAATACGACCTACTAATAAAACTAAAAGTCCTCGACTTCTATCGCGGACAAGATATTGAATTGTAAACAAAAATGGATTAAATATCATGGAGTATATCCTATGCATTGAAACCGCCACAACCGTTTGTTCCGTTGCTCTATTTGGCGATAAGAAATTAATCACTCTATTAGAAACAGAGCAAGAAAACGCACATTCAAAAACGCTAACTGTTTTCATGGAAACGATTCTGAAAGAGAATAATCTCAAACCCAAAGAGATCAATTACATAGCCGTAAGTAACGGCCCGGGTTCTTATACTGGCCTTCGGATCGGGGTGTCGGCAGCCAAGGGATTCTGTTTTGGCACTATGGCGCCACTAATACTGATTCCTACAACTGAAATTATAGCCCAAAGTTGTATTGAACAAGTAGCGATTAAAGAAAATGATGCCATTTGTCCAATGATTGATGCACGTCGTATGGAGGTTTACCATGCAATTTACAACTCAAAAAACGAATTACAAAACCACATTGAACCGCATATCATTACCGAGGATTCATACGCTGACCTTCTTGCTGAAAACACCATCCATTTTTGTGGCAATGGTGCTTTTAAACTCAAAAACAAAATCACACACCCCAATGCTAAGATTCACACTGACATTCAACTCACTGCTAAATTTATGGTAATCCCAGCGTTAAAAAGAATTAAAATCAAAGAATTTGCAAATTTAGCATACGACGAACCGCTCTACTTAAAGGAATTTCAGGCAAAACAATCTAAACCATACTTTTAAGCCTATGATTTAGCAAACAAAACAACATCTTTTAAATTTCGAATACTAATATTTTTACCCTATTTTTGTAAAAAAAATAATTATGGCAGATACTACAGACATTAAAAATGGTGCGACCATTAAATTTAAAGACGGATTATATCAAGTTGTTCAGTTTCAACATGTAAAACCAGGGAAAGGTCCTGCATTTGTTCGTACAAAACTTAAAAATCTAGAAACAGGAAGAATAGTTGAAAATACATTCAACTCCGGAGTGAAAATCGACTTGGTTCGGATTGAACGTCGTCCATATCAATTCCTTTACAAAGAAGGTCTCAACTACGTTTTCATGCACAAAGAGACCTATGAACAGGTTTACATCGAGGAAAAGCTCATCAACGCTGTCGATTTAATGAAAGAGGGGCAGGAAATAGAAATCGTGTTCCATGCTGAAACCGAAACACCGTTAACAGCAGAGTTACCCGCACACGTAGATTTAGAGATTACCTATACAGAACCCGGATTAAAAGGAGACACTGCTTCATCAACAGCATTAAAAGATGCTACGGTTGAAACAGGAGCAACCATAAAAGTTCCGCTCTTTATAAACATTGGCGACAAAATTAAAGTAGATACCCGAGAATATGTTTACGCAGAACGCATAAAATAAAGGTTCACTTTACCATTCCCTCATTAAGAAATCTAACTTGAAATACTATGGCTGTTGATAGAAGTAGCTCTGATATAGGAAAAAAAGCATCCCTTAAAAGACTTCAGTTTTGTAACTTTAAGTTGGATTTCTTACTAAATCTTACGTTAGCCATCAATGAAAACCTTCCGGTAGAAGATATTCTGAAAAAATATCTCGGAATTTTAAAAGAAGAACTCAATATTGGTAAAGTATTATTATTTAATTACAATGAAAAATGGGAACGTCTGCTAATGAGTGGTGTACCACACAGAATTGCCGACGAGATAAAAGTCCCCAATGACTTAATATATTATTCTCAGATAACAAATTTAACGATTGCACTAAACCATCATCTTACATTCTTTGATGTGTTAATTCCTGTTTTTCATCATGATCGTCCCATTGCCTATCTTCTTATTGGAGATATAGACGAGGAAAGAGCCGGAATGAGTCCAACGATTAAACATTTACATTTCATACAAACCCTCACCAACATTTTAGTTGTATCCATTGAAAACAGACATTTATACAACCAAAACTTAAAGCAAGAGGTAATTAAAAAAGAGCTCGATTTAGCAAGTAGAATGCAATCGATGCTCATTCCAAGCCACTCGGCTTTGCCCAACAATCAGGATGTTGGGGCAGCGGCCTACTACTTGCCTCACTTCGAGGTAGGAGGAGATTACTACGATGTAATACAACTGGACAAGCATCGTTACGGATTCTGCATCGCTGATGTATCCGGGAAGGGAATCTCCGCAGCATTATTAATGTCTAATTTTCAAGCAAATTTACGTGCACTTTTCACTGCAAACAGGGGATTAGAAGAGATCATTCATGAGCTCAACCAAAGAGTGATGAAAAATGCCAATGGGGAAAAATTCATCACCCTATTTATTGGCGAGTATAATTCCATTGAGAAAAAGCTCACCTATGTCAATGCCGGACACAACCCACCGGTTTTTTATCAAGAAAGCACAAAAAGCATTAAAATGCTAGAAAGAGGTTGTATTGGAATTGGGATGCTTGATGATATACCAACGTTAACAATTGGAACGGAATTCACCACTCCTGGGTCACGCTTAATTCTTTTTACCGATGGAACGGTTGAACTTGAAAACGAAAATCTGGATGAGTTTGGTACAGGAATGATGGAGCATGAATTAATGCAAAAACAATCGTTAGAAATGGTGATCGAGAAAATAGTCGAAGAGCTGGAAACTTTTAAAGGAACAGGAACTTATGCCGATGATATTACTCTATTGGTAATGGAGTTTCCTTCGTAACCACTTCGCTCCTACTCTGATTATCGACATAGACTATGATGGCTATAAAACTCCAAAATGGGAGCGCAATTTTATCGACATCCAGAAAATTATTCACCAAACTATGTGAATAATAGGTGGCTAAGCCAATAAAAGCACCCATCACCCAAAATCGGTGCAACGAAGAAACCGATCGGTTGTATGCCCGAATAGCAACATAGGACACTATAAAAATTAAAAATATAAAACTCAACATACCCACAATACCCGATTCTGCCAAGGTTCCTAAGTATTCACTGTGGGCATTACCTAAATCACCCGCATTAGTGCTAATAATTGTTTTGTCACGACGCATTTGAAACGGAGCATAGGAAAACATATATGTTCCCGGACCGTAACCAAAAACTGGTTTTTCAAGAAACATCCGATAAGCACACTTCCAACGATTAATGCGTTCCATGTTTGAAGCATCATTACTAATGTTTGCAATGGATTGAAAGTGCTGGGCAAAATCGAGAGACGACTCCTGCTTGTTTTGCTCCAACTTATCAAAAAACAAAGCAAATAACAAGCCCGACACGATAACAATCCCTACAATCATTAACATCAAGGTTTTCAACTTGAACCTAAACCGTATAAGGGCATACAAAACAAATGCTCCAAAGAGGCTGATCCAAGCGGCACGGGTGTAACTGAAAACAATGGCAACAATATAAACCAATAAAACCGCCATAAAAACAGGTCTGTATTTTTTCGCCATCACCGAAGAGAAGGAGTATCCAATCAAAAAAGGAATATACATTGCCAGTAAAGCGCCATAAGAGGTGTGATCTTTAAAAAACGGAAACGCTGCCCAATATGCAATTTTCTTAATCTCTATTCCATAATAAAATTGACGTCCTAAGGCATAACCAATGACAATCAAGATAAAGAAACTATATATTATTACCCATGAATGAATTCGGCTACTTTTTCGCTTAAACAACTCATAGGCAAAGTAGTAGAAAAACGCTATAAACCATAATCGAACCAGAAGATATTTGAATGAAACCAAAGGCATACTACTTGTAATAGAGGTAATGAAAATCCAAAACAGATAAATGCTAATTGCAATCGTAACTGGATGTTTCAAAAACTCCAAGTCAACCCTCCGGGTATAAATAATATTAAAAACGATTAAAATCATGCACAAAAACAACATGGGCTCGGATGGCATATAAACATCCGCCCCTAAATCGGCATAGAAATAGGAAATGGGAATGCTAACAGAAACAAATACAAGGGTTACAATTGAATAGAGGTAGGAGTTATGAATTAAAAAATAGATAAGCAGGGCAAAAGCTGGAATTATGGCCAATACATATTGGCTATAAACAATAGAACCAATACATAGAAGAGTAGTGGCAAATATGGCAACTAGAAAATACTTATTTCGGAATAACTCCATAAACTAAGTTCTATGTCGAAGAAATGCTCTTTGATTTATCAGAACGATACACCACATCAATAACAACTATAGCGGCTGTATAACCCCAAAAAAGCAAGGAGAATTTATCGATGTCGAGAAAATTATTTAAAAATCCATGAACATAATACGACACTAGACCTAAAAATAACGACATCGCAAGCCATCGTATCTCCTTAGAATTATCGGACTGAAAAACCCGAAAAGTACTAATACCAGTTAGGACTAAAATTATAATATAAGTTAACGCGCCTAGCACTCCAGATTCGGCCAATGGACCAAGGAATTCACTGTGAGCATTTCCCACCTCGCCAAAATTTGTACTAATAATTGTCTGCTCGGTGGAAAATTGAAATGGGGCATATTGAAACATATAGGTTCCCGGACCAAAACCGACAATGGGTTTCTCCTGAAACATACGTATTGCACAATTCCAGCGATTTATTCGCTCCAAATTAGATGCATCAGTTTTGATGTTGGTAACCGAGCTAACTTGTTCCATTAAATTATCGGAGGAGTCTTGTTGGTTTCTCTCTAAATGCATGATTATCTGAGAAGAAAAGGTTAACAAAACTGCCAACAACACGCCACTCAACACCACCAAAGTTCTTCCTTTGATTTTCAGCAATAATAAAACCAACAACCCTACGCTCAATAATATCCCAATCCATGCAGCGCGAGTATATGAGAAAATAAGGGCTACGATATAGAGTACTCCCACTAAAAAACTCATGCTTCTTTTAATTCCGCTAAATTGTTTAGAAAAAACAAAATAAAAGATAAAGGGAATCAACAAGGCTAAAATAGCTCCATAGGATGTATGATCTGGTAAGAACGGGGCAACAACAAAATTGGCTGCCTGTTTGTTAAAAAAGCCGTATGTACTTTGTCGAATAAGAGTATAAACAATTACAATTACAAATGATCCGATATACATCCAAAAATATCGGTACATGTTTTTGAGATTCATGAACAAATGTAATGTCATGATATAAAAAGCGGTAATAAACCACATCCTAGATAAAGCAAATTTCAACGATACGAGTGGCATTGTGCTAGTTATGGATGTAATTACAATCCAAATAAAATTTACATAAATAGCAATTGAAATTGGGTGCGTTAACAATTTGCGATTAAAACTCTTGTTTTCAAAAATGAATTTAAACAATACAATTAATAGTATCCCAAATAAAAACGGTTCAATGGGGAGACTCAAATCATTTTCAACCGTCATAAAGAACCGTAACTGCAACGATACTGGAGCTAATAAAGCAATCAGATAAAACATTTTATCAAAGGAATAGAGTGCCATTAAAAGCATTGCTATTCCAAATGGTAAGGCTGCAAAATAATATTTCTCAATGGAGATATAAAAAACGGCAAGAGCAATAAAAAGAATTGCAACCGTAAATACTATGATATTGTTTTTTTTCAACACTACAACTACCTTACGTTAAACTATCCCGTTCAACAATTGCCATAACTATAAAACTAAGAAGCAAAAGCGCCAACCCTCCCATTAAGGCAATTGGAATTCGCATTGGCGAGTATTTCTTGTCCGTTGCATACGGCGATGTAACGATTGAATAATAGGTAACCTCTTTCGTATTTTCAATTTCTTGCTGTTCTTTTTCCATCCTAAAGTTGGCTAAAATTGAAAGTTGTTCCGTATAAATACGAAAATGGTCATAAAACATTGGTCCAATGTTTTTCACCTTATCTAAGTCGGCCGTCAAATTTTTAGTTTTATAGGTTATAATTTTACGTTCCGTTTTTTTAACCTTAAACTGCGATATTTCAGCATATTTCCTGTTGTCAAAGAACTCAAATTCGCCACTTGAGAATAGATCCAATGTTTTGGTGAAATCAGTAATTCCTGCTTTCAACAAAATTTGCTCTACTATTTCACGCGATTTGGTTATTTCACGTTCCCAATAATCGACCTGTTTTACGTTTACATCAATCAATTCTTGAAGTTTACCACTATGCAATCTTTTAACCTTTTCATTATAAAATACAATTATTGCATTAACAGCATCGCATGCCAACTGAGGATCTGTATCTAAAACGGTAATTTCAACGGATTCATAGGGTGTTTTGCGAATTGAAACCAAGTCGTAATAATAATCATAAAGCTTTGATTTATAATGCTTATCATCTTTACTAATTCCCCAATGTTCCGCCATGTGAAATTTAGCAATCACACTATCGGCAATGTCTCTTGAATGCAGTAATTGAACCATTTGTTCTGTGTAACTCTCTTCAGAGAAAACCCCCAAGTTGCCCGGATAAACAACGGCTGTTGATTTATACTTAGGACTAATTAAATATGTTGCTCCAAAAGTAACTATAACTCCAGCTACCGTTATGAACACTAATTGTTTCCACCATTTTGTAAAAATAGTAAGAATGTTTTTGTTGCTAAATACACCTTCCATAAATGATAATTTAATGAATCGTTATACCGTTTTATTTTTCTCTTTTACCTGAATATAGTACCAAAACCAGAAAACTACTTGTAATCGCTAAACAAAATCCAGTCAGAAGCACCACAATCCATGTAACTGGATACGATTTCCGTTCCGATGGAAACGCTTTATTCACCACATATTTTCGGGGAATGACTTGCTGGGCATTCACTTGAGCGGCCAACAGCTTATCCTTTAATATTGAGACTCTCTTCTGCTCTAATTCGAGTTCACCTTGCAATGACAATGATGCTCCTCCATACTTTGACAATATTTCAATTTTCTCCTGTAAAGCCTTTGTTCCTGACTTGTTGCCGCCGGCAAGAGCCTCAGCATAAGCAGCATTGTAAACCTCTGCTTCTGCTTTGTAATTATTTATTCCTTTGGCGCGGATTGTCTCCAAAGAATCTTCAATTTTCCGCACATATTCTCTCACTAAATTATACTCGCGTTCTACAATAACTAACCCTTCGTGTGTACGGGCAGTTTGTATTTTCTTATATACAGTATCAACAAGGTCCGAAATGCGATTGGCAATATTGGCAGCCATAATTGGATCTGTATCAGACACTTCGATATTAACCGATTGGAAACGCGTTTTCCCTATATGAACGTTTTTATCATACTTCGATCGTAGTTGGGTATTTGGATATTTTGAATTTGGATCAATCTTATAATGATCAAGCAAATTAAATTCGTCTATTATCCGAGTTCGAACCTCATCGGAAAGTAAAATTTGTTGCATCTGCTCAAGTTCGCTCTCTTCGCCAAATGCCATATAATCTTTCCCGCCTCCACGTTCGTCGATTAAAAGTTGTGACACAGCACCCAAATTCGCAGGAAAGACAGTAACGGTGGATTTGTAAATCGGGGCTATAAGCAGGCATACAACCAACGAAATCACCGACCCCACAAACGTTACGATTGCAATTGGTTTCCAATGTTTCCAAAGCATTTTAACTGCTGGCTCAAAATTATAATCCTGTTCTCTGTCCAATGTATCTTACTTTTTAATTTGAATTTACAAAAGTATAAAAATACCGTATCTAAATGAAGGTTATAAGGTGTTTTACAATAAAAAACTTCTTCTTTAGCGAAATTGTTTTAAAACAACCCGTTTCAAACGCATTACAAAGTCAATAATTGTCACACAACTTAGTAGTCCATCTCTATCTCCTTAAAGTAGAATTTTTTCACAACTGCATCTGTTGTCATTAACACAAGAGCACCATCGGGTTCTACGTTCATCACTTTGGCTACAAATTGGTCATTCTTATTAAAATATTTTGCTTTTTCGCTCTGGTATAGTTTTTCTAAATATCTTTTTTTAACAATTTCGAATGATTGATTTGCATCAAACTCGGCAAGCAATTCTACTCGCAACATGGAGATAAGATTGGGAATATCGTATCGTTTTCCTGTTAATCGATGTAAACTTGTTGCCTTTGGCAAATTTTCGAACTTTTTTTGATTTACATTCAGCCCGATTCCAATAATAGAGTATTCTATGATTTCGCCAAGCAAATCATTTTCTATTAACATTCCCGCTATTTTCTGATTATCAACGATAATATCATTGGGCCATTTTATGTATGCCTTGCATTGAAGTTTCTCAAGAAATTGAACGATTGCCAAGGAGGTCAACATCGATATTACAAAACTATTTGACACCTGAGCCGATATTGAAAATAGAAAACTGGACAAAATATTGGCTTCTTTCTCCGATTGCCAAACATTTCCCCTTTGCCCTCTTCCTAAGCTCTGTTGCTTTGCTGCAACACAAAATCCGTTTGGTTTATTCACGTAGCTCCGCAATATATCATTGGTAGAGGTAGCTGAATCGAGCCAAAGTATCATCTCATTTTCCATACATTAAAACAAAAAAGTGATGAGTGTTTACCATGTGCGTAATCACTCATCAATATATTTTCAGAACAACTATAAAGTTATAAACTCCAATAGGTTAAGTCCTTTATCTCATGTTTAAATACACCTTTAATATCGACAAAAATCGCATCTCTACCGGCCCATTTTTTAAAGTCCTTCTCTTTCATATTCTTAAACTTATCGTGCTGTACAGCAGCAACAATAACATCGTATTGTCCAGAAGGCGCTTCGGTTAGCTTCAATCCATACTCGTTAAAAACTTCGGTGGCATCGGCGTGTGGATCCACGGTATCAACTTTCACCATAAAACTTTCAAACTCACGAATTAAATCCACCACTTTTGAGTTTCGAATATCGCTAACATCCTCTTTAAATGTCATTCCTAGCATTAAAACACGGGATTCACGCAGATTCTTCCCTGTGCCCACAATCCGTTTTACTATTTCACTGGCAATCCATTGCGCCATTCCATCGTTAATGGAACGTCCGCTATCAATCATTTGCGGATGATAGCCGAGCTGTTTTGCTTTATATAACAAATAGTAGGGATCAACACCAATACAGTGACCTCCAACCAATCCGGGACTAAATTTCAAGAAATTCCATTTTGTACCGGCTGCTTCAAGAACTTCAAAGGTGTTGATTTTCATCCTGTTAAAGATCATTGAAAGTTCGTTCATCAATGCAATATTAACATCGCGCTGCGTATTTTCAATGATTTTCGCTGCCTCGGCAACTTTTATGGACGATGCACGATGAACTCCTGCTGTAACAATTAATTCATAAACACGGGCAATCTCCTCTAACGCCTCGGCATCGCTACCCGAAACTATTTTCAGAATTGAGGTTATGGTGTGTTCTTTATCCCCCGGATTAATTCTTTCGGGTGAAAAACCAACTTTAAAATCAACACCCAATTTCAATCCGCTCAACTCTTCCAAAATAGGTACGCAATCCTCTTCGGTACAACCCGGATAGACGGTTGATTCATATACAACATAATCGCCTTTCTTGAGCACTCCGCCAACATTGCGAGTTGCTGACAGTAAAGGTTTTAAATCAGGCAAACGATGATCGTCAATTGGCGTAGGAACAGCAACAATATGTAGTCTTGCCTTTTTAAGGATTTCCGGATCGGTTGTAAATTCAATATCTGTATTGTCAAAATCCGCCGCAACAAGTTCGTTACTTGGGTCGATATGATTTCGCATCATTGCAACCCGTTCTTCTTTAATATCAAACCCTACAACATGTGTTTTTTTTGCAAATTCTAAGGCTATCGGCAAACCAACATACCCTAAACCAATAACACTTATGTAAGCTTTACCTTCTGAAATTTCTTTATATAAAGACATTCTATTTTCTTTTTAACGTTTAACAAATGGATGTATTTCGCCAACTGTGGATAGTTGTTGATTTCGAATATTATGCACTATCTCAATAGATGCTTTGGACTCCTCGGGGCCAAAACCGTGTCCGTCGAGAATGTTCTGATAGGTTTGTGTATGTAAATCGGTAAAGCCATCACTAAATTCAACCTCCTCACCTAACACATTGATGGATCGGTAGGTACGTTGTCCCTTTTTGATTACCTCGGCAGGCAAATCATTGTAATCGATGCTTAAATACCAACGAACATTCGCATTTTTAAGTTGCAAAAAACCAGAGGCTTTGTTGGTTTCTCGTAAAAAAACGTCGCTTTTCTGAACGCTCCCAAATATCCATGTCAGCATATCAAAAAAGTGAACTCCAATATTGGTTGCTACGCCTCCTGATTTGGCAATATCTCCTTTCCACGAGTAGTCGTACCAACGGCCCCTACTTGTGATATATGTTAAATCGATATCATAAATCTTATTTGGTTCCTTTTCGAATTGCTCTTTCAAAGCAATAATTGTTGGATGCAGACGCAACTGGAGAACGGTGTAAATCCGTTGATTATACTCTTTCTGCAAATCAACCAATGCATCCACATTCCAAGGATTGAGCACCAAAGGTTTTTCACATATGGCTGCGGCTCCTTGTCGTAAAGCGAACCGAATATGTGAATCGTGCAAATAATTGGGCGAGCAAATAGAGACATAATCTAAAGCCGTTCCATTACGCCTTAATTTATCAACATGTCGATCGAATCGTTCAAATTCAACAAAAAAATCACAATCTGGGAAAAACGAATCCATCAGACCAACACTATCAAAAGGATCGAGGGCTGCAACAACTATATTGCCGGTTTCTTTAATAGCTTTTAAGTGTCGAGGGGCAATAAACCCAGCTACACCTATCAATCCAAAACGTTTAATTTCAGTATTCATTAAAAAGGATTTTGTTCTAAACTAATATTTCTATTTTCCACATATTCAATAATTCGGCGAATCCTCGATAAATGAGGTTTTTCATATAACTGACCGTCAACGGTAATGACGGAAAATTCATTTAACTTCGAAAAATCGATTTGCTCAGCAATGCGCAATGCGTGATCAATTTCTATATCGGAGAAATATTTCAAATTCTTAATTACTTTCAATTGAGAGGGATGCAAAACAATTTTGGCCGTATAGCCCATTTTAAAACCTTCAATGGTCTCATTTTCAAAACCCTGGATATCTTGAATAGTCATACTTGCAATATCAATAGGTTCAAAGCCGTATGCATGGGCCGCATTGAGCACTAAATTTCTAGCCCATAATATTCGTTCATTGCTAAAACACATCCCCACTTCGGCGGCATAATCTTGCGCTCCAAGGGAAATTCCCTTAATTGGATATTCCTGACCTGTAAAAAGTGATGGAATATTACACAAGGCTAGCGGACTTTCTAACAACAAAATCCATTGAGGATCTTTAACCTCATAGTAAACAAAAATATTGTAGATGTCGTGGAGTTCTTGTTCTGTAGATATTTTAGGCAAAACAAATCGCGTAAATCCTAAATCAAACAAAACCTCCAACTGCTTATTATTAATTTGTCCATTTTTATTAAAAAGGCGTGGACGCACCCAATGTTTGGACGCATCTTCCAACTTTTTAATATTTTCAAATGCTGATTCAACTTCAGATTCGGCAATTGCATCTTCAAAATCAAACACAAATTCATCGGCATCAATGGAGTTCATTTTGTCAATAAATCTTGACTTCGATGCTGGTATAAAAAAGTAAGTTCGCAACATAGATCAACTAATTTTAGATACTCTATTATTTTCTAGCCTATAATGTTCTTTCGATTCGGGGCAAACAGCCTCGCCTACATTATTAAAATTCAGCTTATTCCCATTTTCGCTCATCCATCCCGTTTGCTGAGCGGGATTTCCAATTACGAGTGCATAATCGGGAATGCTTTTAGTTACAACCGATCCGGCTCCAACAAAGGAGTAGGCTCCGAGCGTTATACCACATACAATAGTTGCGTTTGCTCCTATCGTACTCCCTTTTTTCACAAGCGTAGTTTTATACTCATCACGTCGAACTACGGCGCTTCGAGGATTAATAACATTCGTAAAAACCATGCTTGGGCCTAAAAACACATCATCTTCACAAACCACGCCGGTGTATATCGACACATTATTCTGCACCTTTACATTGTCTCCTAATTTCACATTAGGTGAAACTACAACATTCTGCCCAATATTGCAATTTTTTCCAATGGTACTATTTTGCATTATATGCGAAAAATGCCAAATTTTTGTTCCATCCCCTATTTCACAAGGTTCGTCAACATAGGCTGATTCGTGTATTTGTATATTTTTGTTCATTGCCTAAAATATGAAATAACATTCCGAACAATATATTCTTGTTGCTGTTCCGATAACTCAGTATGCATTGGTAACGAAATCACCTCATGAGATAGTGCATTGCTTATTGGAAAATTCCGACTATCCACTATATGGTCTCCAAATGCTTTTTGTCGATGAATTGGAACGGGGTAATAAATCATGGATGGAATTCCCTTTTTCTCGAGGAATTTCTGGAGTTCGAGATTATTCCCTTTTAAAACACGAATGGTATATTGATGAAATATATGCGATGAGTTTCTATTTCTAAAAGGAACAACGATATTTTCGATGTTCATAAATGCATTATCATAATAGGTTGCCGCTTTTTGTCGCCGAGCATTAAAATCATCCAAATATTTCAGTTTCACATCAAGGACAGCGGCTTGCACCGTATCCAATCGGCTATTAACTCCAATTGTGTCGTGGTAATATTTAATTTTTGACCCATGATTTGCGATGGAACGCATTTTTTCGGCCAGCAAATCATTGTTTGTAAACAACGCACCTCCGTCGCCAAAACAACCGAGGTTCTTTGATGGGAAAAACGAAGTGCATCCGATATCGCCAACAGTGCCTGCCTTGCTCTGTTTATTGCCACAAAACTCCGAACCTAACGCCTGGGCTGTGTCTTCAACAATTGCGATATTATGCTTTTGTGCTATTAAAGATATTGCATCCATGTTTGCACACTGTCCAAACAAATGAACCGGAATAATTGCTTTGGTTCGCGATGCAATTAGTGCCTCTAACTGTGTTTCGTTGAGTGTAAAGTCATCCTTTTTAACATCAATCATAATTGGAGTTGCACCCAATAAGGCGACTGCCTCAACCGTGGCAATAAATGTAAAATCAGGGGTTATAACTTCATCTCCTGGGCCGATTCCCAATGCCATTAACGCAATTTGCAAGGCATCGGTTCCATTGGCAACTGGAATTACGTGGGCTACTTTTAAGTATTGAGCCAAATTTGTGGCAAATTGGTTCACCTCCGGACCATTGATATATTTGGCTGAGGATAAAACCGTTGTGATTGCACTATCAATTTCATTCTTCAAACGAAGGTATTGACTTTGCAAATCAACCATCTGAATATTTTGCATTACATCCATATTCAACTATTTTTCACAAACCATTTTACGGTTTCATGCAATCCTTGGCGCATATTATGCGTTGGTTTATACCCAAGTAATGCTTTAGCCCGTTCTATTGATGCTAAAGAGTGCGGAATATCGCCACCCCGAGCGGGCCCGTATTTGGCAACTACATTTTTGCAATTTGGAGCATATTGTGACAACTCGTCTCTTAAAATTTCAAACAATTCTGTTATTGTTGTTCGCTCTCCAACCGCAACGTTATAAATTTTATTTATGGCATCTTTGTTCTCCGTAGTTGCCGCAAGAATATTTGCTTGAATTACATTATCGATATAGGTAAAATCGCGGCTATATTCGCCATCGCCATTAATTACAGGCGGTTCATTTTTGGTTATTAAGCTCATGAATTTAGGAATCACAGCGGCATATGCCCCATGGGGGTCTTGTTTTCGACCAAAGACATTAAAATATCGCAATCCAATAGTCTCCATTCCATATAAACGAGCGTAATTTTCGGCATACAACTCATTAACATACTTTGTTATTGCGTAGGGAGATAGCGGTTTCCCAATCACATCTTCCTCCTTTGGTAATTGAGTGCTATCGCCATAGGTTGATGAACTGGCAGCAAAAACAATGCGTTTAATTTGAGCTTTTCTTGCTGATTCAAATATATTCACCGTGCCCAAAATGTTAATATGTGTTGTTAAAACTGGATTTTCAATTGAACGAGGTACAGATCCTAACGCCGCCTCATGGAAGATAAGATCGACCCCTTCTACGGCCTTTTCACACGTAGCATAATCACGAATATCGCCTTCAATTAATCGGAAATCGGGGTTCATCATAAGGTGCTGTATATTAACCCTCTTACCTGTCAAGAAATTATCCAAAACAACAATTTTATTGTTCATTTCCAACAATTTCTCTGCTAAATTTGAACCTATAAAGCCGGCGCCTCCTGTTATTAAAATTGTTTTATTTGTAAGTCTGTTTCCCATTCTAAACTCGAATTATAATTTACGAAAGTAGGTAAAAATATTATGAAAATCGCCCTCAAAATTCACTTTGTGTAGTAAAATAATGAGGGCGATGATGGTATGAGATAACTTATGTTCTAAGAAATGTTATTTTGCGAAATTTACAGAGCGTGTTTCACGTATTACCGTAACCTTTATTTGCCCTGGATAAGTCATGCCATCTTGAATTTTACGTGCAATATCAAACGAAAGCGTTTCTGCCTCTTTGTCGGAAATCTTCTCGGATCCTACAATTACTCGTAGTTCTCTACCTGCTTGAATTGCATAGGTTTTAAGTACTCCATTGTATCCCAAAGCTAGATCTTCAAGTTCTTTAAGTCTCTTTATATAGGACTCTACAACTTCGCGTCGTGCACCTGGGCGCGCGCCTGAAATTGCGTCACAAACCTGTACAATTGGGGCTAACAACGTGGTCATTTCCACCTCTTCGTGATGCGATCCAATTGCATTTACAACTTCTGGTTTCTCTTTATATTTTTCCGCCAATTTCATTCCTAAAATTGCGTGTGGCAATTCTGGCTCATCGTCGGGCACTTTTCCAATATCGTGGAGCAGACCTGCCCTTTTCGCTAACTTAGCATTTAGACCTAATTCTGAAGCCATAATTGAACAAAGGTTTGCCACTTCACGGCTGTGTTGCAACAAATTTTGCCCATAAGAGCTTCGGTATTTCATTTTTCCAACCAATCGGATCAATTCCGGGTGCAGACCATGAATTCCTAAATCAATGGCTGTTCGCTTCCCAGTTTCAATAATTTCCTCTTCAATTTGCTTTTGAACCTTAGCTACAACCTCCTCGATACGAGCGGGATGAATACGTCCATCGGTTACTAATTGATGAAGTGCCAATCGAGCCGTCTCACGACGAACGGGATCAAATGCAGAGAGGATAATTGCCTCCGGAGTATCATCAACAATAATCTCAACCCCAGTAGCTGCCTCTAATGCTCTAATATTTCGACCTTCACGACCAATAATGCGTCCTTTAATTTCGTCGTTCTCGATGTGAAAAACGGTAACCGAATTTTCGATGGCATGTTCGGTAGCCACGCGTTGCACTGTCTGAATTACAACTCGTTTTGCCTCCTTATTTGCAGTTAGTTTCGCCTCGTCCATTACATCATTAATGTAGGACATTGCTTCGGTCCTGGCTTCCGCTTTCAACGATTCCACCAATTGATTCCGTGCCTCATCCACAGAGAGACCACTAATGGATTCGAGCTGTTCGATTGCCTGCTTTTGCATACGCTCCAATTCTTCGGAACGCTTATCTACCATTTCTAGCTGCTGAGAAAGATTTTCCCGAATTACATCCACTTCTTTGGTTTTTCGACTAACCTCTTCTACTCTTTGGTTGATTGTAGCTTCGCGTTGTTTCACTTTTGCTTCAATTGAACCAATTTTTGAGTTTTTATCCGCAATGTACTTCTCGTGCTCCGATTTTAGGTGAAGGAATTTCTCCTTTGCCTGTAAAATCTTCTCTTTTTTGATAACCTCAGCCTCTGCGTGCGCATCAGCGATGATCCTTTCGGTCTTCTTTTTCTGGGCTTTTTGCCACAGTATATAGGACAGCCCTGCTCCAATGCTAAATGCAACGAACAGCAATACAGTAGTTATTAAGTATGATTCCATAAAATCTAATTTAAATTAATTCCTCGGTTTATTATAAAATTTTTAAAAATGCATTCATCAAGCTGACAAAATGGTCAGAAAACAAAAAACCCGCATCAATTCTTTTGGTTGTTTATAAGGAAAAACCGTTATTGACATGAATGGTGATGCAACAAAGGGTCTGACTTCCAACGTCTTACGAAAAGAACTCTGAAACAGAGTTGAGGCCTGTCATTGCCAAGTTTAGCTTGTCACCAATTTTTAATAGTGTTGATTTTTCTAAACCCCAAAATACCGATGCGGGCAATATTATATGTAAAAGAACGTCGTATTAATCTTTCCCGATTGCTATGTCGAGTTCATAATTCAGTTTTTCAAGAATGTCGACAAGGTCATTGTCTGTTTTATTTTCCTCTAGTTGTCCTAATTTTGAAACGAATTGCAAAGCAGCCATGGCCAAAAAATCCTGTATATCTTTATCGACATACACCTTTTTATATTGCAAAACAGCATCATTGATTCGTTTTGCAGCCATTCGTATTCGTTCCTCATCGGAACGTCCAATTTTAATTGGATAATACCGCTCAGCTATGTTTACTCTTATTGTAAAATCGTTTTCCATTATTCCTAACTACTGACTTAAAAGAGCTATACATTGATCTATCTCCCGCACAATTTTGCTAATTTTTTGTTTAGCCTCACCAGAATTCTCTGGAGTTTCGCTCAATGATTTTGCAGCTTTAAGATTCACATACTTCTGTTCCAACTCACGATAAAGCAACTCTTTTTCATCAAAACGAGATTTAATCTCCTGAATTTCTGCGGATAACATGGTGTTTGCTTCCCTACAATTATCATACAACACAGACAACCGATTTACTTTCGATTGAACCTCAGACAACAATGTTTCCTTAGTTTTAGCCATTATCAAAATTATTAGCTCCACAAAACTACGAAACAATTAACAATTTCGCAAATGTTACTGTTTATTTTATAAACGTTTATATATTATAAAATGTTTGATTAAAATGGAAAACTAGCTCATTTAAAATCATATAATTTACAGATTATAATCGAATAACATTCTGAATTTTAACTATTTTAGCAAATCAAATCAACAATTTTACTCCTCCAAGAGTCCAATATTTAATCGTGAAAATTATTTTTCAAATTGATATTTAAGACAAAAAAGTGGCGATTTAAAATCAAATAGTGGTAATATTAAAATATATTTCCCCTCTAAATTGCCAAAATCTTAAAAACACACAAACAAACAATGTCTTTATGCTTAATCATCAACATATTGTACATTATACAGATTAATCAATGAAAAGACCATTAATAGTTGCGATGAAAAATGTTTTCTGTTAATTTTGTGACTGCTAAATAAAACATTATTTTTAGAGCTTCAAATCACAACGCGATGCAAAACAAACAATTCCGAAGAGCACTTATTTCGGTTTTCAATAAAGATGGTTTAGAGTCAGTACTGAAAAAACTAAATGAATCCGGTTGCCAATTTATCAGCACGGGCGGTACTGAAAAATTCATCAAAGAATTGGGATATGAAGTAACTCCTGTTGAAACTCTAACTGGATATCCGTCCATCTTGGGAGGAAGGGTTAAAACGCTCCATCCGGCAGTATTTGGAGGTATCTTGGGCAGAACAGAGGAAGCTGAGGACAGACAGGAAATGGCAACTTATAAAATCGACTCCATTGACTTAGTGATAGTTGATCTATATCCATTTGAGGAAACCGTAAAAAGTGGCGCAAAAGACGCTGAGATTATAGAAAAAATTGACATCGGCGGAATATCATTAATCCGTGCAGCAGCAAAAAACTACAAATCGGTTCTAGTGGTTAGCCATAAATCGCAATACAAAACTGTTGAAACCATAATTGAAAGGAAAGAAAACACAATTGCCACTCGACAACGTTTTGCTAAAGAGGCATTTATGACGAGTTCACACTACGATACTCAGATATGGCAATATTTTGGTGGCAATCTCGCAGAAACATTAACCCTAAGTATTGACAATAAAAAAGAGCTCCGATATGGAGAAAACCCACATCAAAAAGGGTTCTTTTATGGCGATATAAATGACATTTTCGAAATTTACGGAGGTAAAGAGTTATCCTACAATAATCTCTTGGATGTTGACGCAGCCTTAAACCTAATCAATGAATTTCAGGAAACCGCCGTTGCCATTCTTAAGCACAACAATGCTTGCGGAGTAGCTATTCGAAGTTCCCTTGTAGAAGCTTGGAAGGATGCTTTGGCAGGCGATCCAGTTTCTGCGTTTGGAGGAATTGTAATAACAAACAGAACTATAGATTTTGAAACCGCAAAAGAGATCGACAAACTTTTTTACGAAGTCTTAATTGCTCCGGGATTCGAAAAAGAAGCTCTTGAATTATTGCAAAAAAAATCGAAGCGAATTCTAATGCGTCAAAAAGAGACCAACGTAAGCGCATGGCAATATAGAAGTGTACTTAACGGTGCTTTGGTTCAAGAAAAAGACCTTACAACCAACAACACAAGTCAATGGGAAGTTGCAACAAACTCAAAACCAACGAACAAAGAGTTGGACGACTTATATTTCGCAAATATTTTGGCAAAACATACAAAATCGAATACCATTGTATTAGCAAAGAACAAACAGCTTATTGGAAGTGGAACAGGACAAACTTCGAGAGTAGATGCTCTTCGACAAGCAATTGCCAAAACCCACGCTTTTGGATTTGACACTCATGGAAGTGTAATGGCGTCGGACGCATTTTTCCCTTTCGCAGACTCTGTAGAAATTGCATCGGAAGCGGGAATTACTGCAGTAATTCAACCTGGAGGCAGTATAAAAGATAAGGACTCCATTGATTTTTGCAACAATAACAATATAAGTATGATTATGACGGGAATGAGACATTTTAAGCATTAATATATACACCAACTATGGGATTATTTTCTTTTTTAACTCAAGAAATAGCAATCGATTTAGGAACAGCAAACACTATTATTATCCATAATAGTAAAGTTGTTGTGGATGAACCTTCAATTGTAGCTATCGAAAAAAGCTCAGGCAAACTTATTGCTATCGGCGAAAGAGCCCGACAAATGGAGGGGAAAACGCACGACGACATTCGTACAGTTCGTCCTCTTCGTGATGGCGTAATTGCCGACTTCCATGCCGCAGAACAAATGATTCGAGGCATGATAAAAATGATTGACAAACGAACAAAATTATTTTCCCCTGCATTACGCATCGTAGTCTGTATTCCATCGGGAAGCACCGAGGTTGAGATGCGTGCAGTTAGAGACAGTGCTGAACATGCGGGAGGTCGTGAAGTATTTATGATATATGAACCAATGGCTGCAATGTTAGGTATCGGAATCGACGTAGAAGCACCAGAAGGAAACATGATCGTTGACATAGGGGGTGGAACAACCGAAATTGCAGTTACTTCGTTGGGAGGTATTGTTTGCAATCGATCAATTCGGATTGCCGGTGACGACTTTACTGCTGATATCAGAGAGTATATGCGTCATCAACACAATATAAAAATTGGAGAAAGAACCGCCGAAAACATTAAAATTCAAGTGGGAAGTGCGCTGCCTGATTTGGAAAACGCTCCCCCCGATTTTATCGTCCGAGGGCCACACCAAATGACCGCTCTTCCAATGGAAATTCCAGTATCATATCAAGAAATTGCACATTGTCTTGATCGGAGTATTTCCAAAGTCGAAACCGCCATTTTATCCACTCTGGAACATACCCCACCGGAACTTTACGCTGATATTTTCAATAGAGGAATATATCTGGCTGGAGGCGGAGCCCTTCTAAGAGGACTCGATCAACGATTAACAGAAAAAACTAAAATTCCGTTTCATATCGCCGAAGATCCCTTACATGCCGTAGCACGGGGAACAGGAATAGCCCTTCAGAATGTCGATAAATTTCAATTCCTAATTCGATAGAACATATTATAAAGTATAGTAAAGTGTGCAAGAGCACGCCGAACTATACTTTTTTATTAAACCAACTAAAACCCACATCAGGGGCATGAAAAACCTGATTCGTTTACTAGTTCGATATCATTTATTCTTTATGTTTTTGGCTTTAGAAGCGATTGCATTTGGACTGCTATTTCAATATAACAGATACCATCGATCGAGCTACATCAACGCCAGTACAGCCATTACGGGCAATGTATTTTCTACAATTCAGAAAGTCAAAGATTATATGATTTTAGCAGAATCAAACAAACAGCTTGCTGCAGAAAATGCTCAAATAAAAAACACCTTAGCCCAATCCTACAAATCGAATCGAATTTCATTTAAGGAAATTTACGATTCCATATTTATAAAAAACTGGGAATATGTAGATTGCAAAATAGTTTTTAACAGTACAAACAAGCAAAACAACATTTTAATAATTGATAAAGGATTAAAACACGGGATAAAATCAGAAACAGGACTGATTACCGATCGCGGTATAATTGGCATAGTACGTCATGTTTCAGACAATTACAGCTCGGTTATGAGTCTATTAAATGTTTCCATTAATGTGAGCGCCAAACTTAAAAAATCGGGTCATTTTGGAACTCTTCAATGGGATGGAGTTAGCAACAATCATTGTTGGTTAAGCGACATACCAACTCATATAACCATTAATAATGGCGACACGGTTGTATCCAGCGGATATTCAACCATTTTCCCTGAAGGTATTATCATAGGTGTTACGGAAGATATCAACCGAAGCGACGACATGAATTTTTTCCGAATAAAAGTTCGACTTCTTCAAGACTTTGGAATCATAACTCATGCCTACGTTGTTCAGAACATTTTCAAAGAAGAAATTGATAGCTTAAAAACCCTATCTAGACATGATTAAAGAATTATTAGGAAATATAGTACGAGCACTCTTTTTGATTATTTTTCAGGTTCTGATTTTAAATAATATTGGTCTCGGAGGATATATTAATCCATATCTATACATATTAATCATATTGTTACTTCCCTTAGAAACGCCAGCATGGTTAACACAAATCATATCATTTGGTGTTGGAATTACAATCGATATAATTGTCGAAACTCCAGGAATGCATACATCTGCCATGATATTTATAGGTTTTATACGACCATTCTTATTAAAATATTCCGCTCCCAGAGATGGATACGAAACCGACGACGAACCCAACATCAAAAGTCTTGGATTGTCTTGGTTTTTCAAATATGCATTGATATTAACATCTGCCCACCATCTTTTCCTTTTTCAAGTTGAATCCTTTAATTTCACAAATATTGGCCACACACTAATCAGAACCGTATTAAGCACTATATTTACATTGTCACTAATCTTATTAACTCAATATCTGAGAATAGGAAATAGTCATAAAAATAAATTTTAGCTTGGGAATTACTCTTGAAAGAAAACAACACATACACACCCTGGATTTTTGGCGGATTTATAACACTCCTGCTGTTGATATACATAATTCGTCTAATGGTCTTACAAACCATTGATAATCAATATCAGGACTCTGCAAGTAGTAACGTATTAAGATTTGTAACACAATATCCTGCGCGCGGTTTAATATACGATCGGAATAATAAACTTATGGTTTATAATGAGCCGGTTTACGATATCATGATTGTGCCAAGACAAGTGTCAGCCTTTGACACGGCAGACCTCTGTTCTATTTTACGAATTACGCCGGTTAAAGCAAAGAACTTAATAGGTTCGGCAAAACGATATAGTCGATTCAAACCATCAATATTTTTAAAGCAAGTATCAAACATCGATTACGCAAAATTTGTAGAGAAAAGTTTTAAATTTCCTGGATTTTACGCCCAAACTCGAACGGTTAGAAAATACCCGCAACAAAATTCAGCGCACCTATTGGGCTATGTTGGCGAAGTTACCGAACGACAAACAAAAGAAGAAGAATATTACAAAAGTGGCGACTATATCGGCGTAAACGGATTGGAGAAAGCCTATGAATCGACGTTGAGAGGAGAAAAAGGACTTGAGGTATATATGGTTGATGTTCACAATCGCATTAAGGGGCGATTAAACGACGGGAAAGAGGATAAGCACGCCTCGCCAGGCCAAGACATACAAATAACAATAGATGCTGAATTACAAGCCTATGGCGAACAATTAATGCAAAATAAAATCGGTGCAATTATAGCCATCGAACCTTCGAGTGGCGAGATATTAAGTATGGTTTCGGCTCCCGGCTTCGACCCAAACTTATTGAGTGGAAGAGAACGAGGATCGAATTATGGACTTTTAAACAGAGACACCTTAAAACCCTTATTTAACAGAGCCCTACAAGCTCAATATCCTCCGGGATCAACCTTTAAAATTATCAATGCGCTAATTGGATTGCAATTAGGAGTAGTTAACATAAATACGGCATATCCCTGTTATAGTGGATACCAAGTTGGTCGATTCTTTCTCGGCTGCCACTATCACAAATCGCCACTAAAATTAATTGAGTCCATTTCAAATTCCTGCAATGCGTATTATTGTCACGTTTATCGAAACATTCTGGATAAAGACGGCTTGGCCTATTTTAGAAATAATTATATGCTGTGGCACAATCTAACGAACTCGTTTGGTTTGGGGAAAAAGCTTGGACTCGATTTTCCATTCGAATTGCCCGGTTTAGTTCCAGACACATCGTATTACGATCGCAAAATAGGGAACAAACGATGGGTTTCACTAAACATCGTTTCCAATGCAATTGGACAAGGAGAAATCCTTACAACACCGCTACAAATGGCAAATATGACGTGTGCTATTGCTAACAAAGGATATTACATAATTCCTCATTTTGTTAAAGGGATCGAAAATCAAGAGAAAATTGATATTAAATATCGAACACAGCGTTTCACAAAAATAGAACCGATACATTTTGATCCCGTAATAGAAGGAATGTTTATGGCCGTAAATGGAGAGAGTGGTACTACAGCGCGAATTGCACGAATTAACGATATAGAAGTATGTGGAAAAACAGGAACCGCCGAAAACCCACATGGAAAACCCCACTCTATTTTCATTGCTTTTGCACCAAGAGAGAATCCTAAAATTGCCGTGGCCATTTATGTTGAAAATGCCGGATATGGGTCCACGTGGTCAGCACCAATTGCTAGTTTAATAATAGAAAAATATATTAACGGTTCGGTTGACAAATCCAGAACATGGCTCGAAAACCGAATACTAAATGCAGATTTAATAAATGTTCAAGCGACAACCCACTAAATTATGGAATTCCATTGACTGGATTACGGTACTTTTATACACGATTCTAGTTGTTATGGGATGGTTCAACATATATGCGGCTGTATATAATGAGGAATATCAAAGCATTTTTGACATTTCACAAAAATATGGTCGACAAATGTTGTGGATTATTGCTGCTATTGTTTTGATAATAGCGATTCTTCTGATTGACGGTAAAATTTACGTTTTTTTTGCCTATCCAATATACATTACAACCATACTAATGCTGATTGCCGTACTGCTGTTTGGGGTAGAGATAAATGCCTCAAAATCATGGTTTGAAATTGGTGGGCTGAGAATCCAACCGGCGGAATTTGCCAAAATCTCAACTATTTTGGCCATCGCAAATTTCTTAAGTGATTCGAACAGAAGGCTAATGAATTTTCGCTCTTTATTAGTAGTTGGTGCATTTATAGCCCTACCTGCCGGATTAATTCTTTTGCAAAACGATACCGGAACGATGCTCGTATTTACTGCATTAGTTTTCATGTTACACAGGGAAGGTTTACCCGGTTGGATAATTGTAATTGCGTTTTTCTCAGTTTTCTTATTCATAGTAGCACTCACAAACCCATTTTGGATAGTTATAGTAATCGTGATGGTAACATGCTACATATATATACTCCTAAGACATCCAAATAAAATAGAGATTCTTATCTATGGAGGTGCAACAGCGATTCTTATTCCAGCAGCTTTATTAACAAATCATTTTGCAAATTTAGAATATGCCCCGCATTGGATTTTAATTGGATATCCAATACTCTCAATTCCAATTGTATTATATTATTCTTTTTTGCGAAAAACCGCCTATATTGTTGGTGTATGGGGAATCGCCTTTATGCTGATAGGGTTCTCGTTTTCAGTCGATTACATTTACGACAATATCCTTCAGGATCACCAACGCAATCGCATTGACCATGTTTTAGGGATCAATTTCGACCCATTGGGCGCTGGTTACAATGTAAACCAATCAAAAATTGCAATTGGCTCGGGTGGTATGTGGGGAAAAGGATTTTTACAGGGGACTCAAACAAAATATGACTTTGTACCTGAACAGAGTACCGACTTTATTTTTTGCACTATTGGCGAAGAATGGGGATTTGTAGGGTCAACCGTTGTAGTACTGCTGTTTTTAACATTAATGTTGCGCCTTATCTATTTAGCCGAACGGCAACGAAGTAAATTCAGTAGAATTTATGGATACGGAGTAGTTAGCATTCTCTTTTTTCACGTGGCCATTAACATTGGAATGACCATAGGAATAACTCCGGTTATTGGGATTCCGCTCCCATTTTTCAGTTATGGAGGATCATCTTTGTGGGCATTTACAATTCTACTATTTGTATTTGTAAAACTAGATGCAAGTCGAGCCGATCTAATAAAATAGAGTTAAATATCCTATTCCATATAAATCCCCATCTCGGAATAATTTGGTATTGAGTCGAGCGCATTTATCTCTCCTTTTTTAAAATCAACGTGATACCCTAAATGGATCAAACCATTAGTAACTAAAAGCAATGGTGCTTTAATTACAATATTATAGTGAGCAATTTGCTCAATAGTTTGTTGAGTAATTTGTACTGTGACGGCCTTGCATTCAATAACCATCAATGGAGTTCCATTTTTACCATAAGCCACCGCATCGGTTCGGCGAATCCCTCCAGAATATTTATGCCCTTTTTCAATTTGAATCAGAGAAGCTGGAAAATCTTTCTCAACAACCAAATAGTTAACAATATGCTGTCGAACCCATTCTTCGGGGGTCAACACTAGCCACGTTTTTCGAACAGGATCAAAAATATAGGTTCGTGTGCCCTCTTTCTTAATCCGCGGATGAATTGGAGGCAAGTTCAAACTCTGCATTTATGTGTATTTTTTGCAATATAATAACCTACTCACTCTGCAATATTAATTTAGCTCAACAATTAACACTCTATTATTCAGGTGGATACCACACAAATGGCACTCTCAATACCTATTAAAATGCAGTAACAGAAGTGCAAATTTACCATTTTTAATTGATTAACTCTTTTAAGCACATATTGCAATGTTATTTTTCTAAAAAGGGAAGGTGCCGCTTTACGTTGACATACACCAGGTAGTTGATTCATGCATGCCTTCGCATGGACATACGAAAAAAGGTTGTTTCGCACGAAACAACCTTTTTTATATATTATAAAATGTGCTATTCAAATTTCTTGAAAGCCACTTTTATTTTCTCAATTGCTTCCATCATTTGTTTTTCATTAATAACTAAAGGAGGAGCAAAACGGATAATGTTACCGTGAGTTGGCTTAGCAAGAACCCCTTGGTTTGCCATTTCAATACATACATCCCATGCAGTTTTTCCTGGTTGGTTATTAATAACAACAGCATTTAACAATCCTTTACCACGTACTAATTGGATCAAATCCGTTTTGATGGCTCGCATTTCGGCGCGGAAAATCTTACCCATTTTCTCTGAATTCTCCATCAACTTTTCGTCTTTGATAACATTTAGTGCAGCCATAGCAACCTTTCCTGCTATTGGGTTTCCACCAAATGTTGAACCGTGCTCTCCTGGCTTTATAGTCATCATAATTTCATCGTCGCATAGAACGCAAGAAACAGGGAATACACCACCTGAAATTGCTTTTCCAAGAATCAAAACATCAGGACGAACACCTTCGTGATCACATGCCAACATTTTACCTGTTCGAGCAATTCCTGTTTGCACTTCGTCGGCAATAAATAGTACGTTGTGTTTTTTACACAAGTCGTATGCTTTTTTCAAGTATCCTTCGTCTGGAACAAAAACACCTGCTTCACCTTGGATAGGCTCAAGTAGGAATCCAGCAACATTGGGATCTTGTAATTCTTTTTCAAGTGCAGATAAATCGTTGTAAGGAATGGTAACAAATCCGGGTGTAAAAGGGCCAAAATCTTTTCGTGCATCAGGATCTGTCGACATTGAAACAATAGTAATTGTGCGTCCGTGGAAATTCTGTGCACAGCAAATGATTTTTGCTTGGTTCTCAGGCACCCCTTTTACTAAATATGCCCACTTACGCGTTAATTTTATTGCCGTTTCGTCGGCTTCTGCTCCGGTATTCATTGGAAGAACTTTGTCGTATCCAAAATATTTGGTTACAAACTCTTCGAATTCGCCCAATACGTCGTTATAAAATGCACGTGATGTAAGTGTCAGCTTTTTCGCTTGATCAATCATTGCATTTACAATTTTAGGATGACAGTGCCCTTGGTTAACAGCTGAGTATGCCGCTAAAAAATCAAAGTACTTTTTTCCATCGGTATCCCAAACATAAATACCTTCACCACGTTGAAGAACAACAGGAAGTGGATGATAATTATGAGCTCCATATTTGGATTCGCGATCCATGTAATCTTGTGCGGACATTTTAGCCATAGCTTGTTTGTTTTTAGAGTTTATGTTGAGATTAAAATTTATACCGTTTTTATGTTTTATGCAAACTTAGCAATAGCGTTTTTGATTCGCAAATGAAATGACTTAAATACGAAATATGTTATGCAGCACATTTCCGGCTTTCAACCTAATTGCTCAACTCGAAGCAACAAATACACTTAATTACGTAAAATGGTGATGTAAAAAAATCTCTACATCACCATTAACAAGACTTCAAAATATCAAAAACTAAAAAGTCCTAGTGTTTTATAAAGAGATTACTTAGAGTTTGATCTTTAGATAAAATTTTAACGAGGTAAACCCCTTTTGATAAATCAGTTACATGAATAGCAACACTACTTTCATGTGTAAATTCGGAATAGACCATTTTACCGGCAATATCATAAATTTGAATCTCATCAATTAGGAATAGTGCTTCAATGGTTAATAAGTCTAAAACTGGATTGGGATATAGTTGAAACGTGCCAGCAATCATACTTTCAATTCCTGCAATTAATGAAATATTAACTTCCACATCGTCCCCATTAACTATAACATTTCCAGACACATCGTCATAATTTGCTGCCGATATGGTATAGTTATAGTCTCCATTTTGCAGTTCACAAACAATTTTTCCTTGACTGTCCGACTCAAAAACAATATTATTTATGGATAAAGATGCTCCTACAATAGGGGTACTTCCATTGGTGATCGTAAAAGTTGTAGAATACGTCTCAACGAGTTCAACTCGGTGAATTGCAACTAAATCAATAAACAAAAGAAACTGAAGTGGTTGGCTAAAACCATGAAATCCAAAATAATAGATTCCATCTTCGGTTGGAATAACCGCTTGTTCAACAAGAGTCCATGTTTCCGAAGTCAAGTTATCGTTATAAAATAACGCATCTTCATACATTGCTTCTGAGCTATTATTGGTTCCCCATTTCACCTCTAACGCTTCGTAGGATTCGCCATTAAAGAGTTTAACCTTTGTCCAAAAGGACAATTTGTATGTGTAACCTGCTTCTAGTTGCATTGGAGGAGTGAACATCCAATCGTCAACTTGATTCAAAAATGAAAATGCAATATGCATTGCTTGATTTCCATCATAAGCATTGTCGGGAGCATTAGTTGAGTTCACAATCAAATCCCATGATACAAATTTATCCCCATTATTTTCAATTGACCATCCTAAAGGCACGTCGTATTCTGAAGTGCTTGTTAACATCTCGAAACTCTCCGACCAAGGGAAGGTGGTATTTAGAGGATTCCCCATGGTTGAAAAACTCCATATGGGACAATCTACCGCATTGCCTTGAGCATTATAAGGCACTATCTGCCAATTAATAGTTGAACTAAACGCCATTAGATCTTTTGCTACAAGATATTCTGTTACTGCTGACAAATCCAAATCTTCAACAATATTTGTGGGCGGATTATCAGTGCCAACACTAATTCGATATCCTGTTGGAGCGCCTCCGCCGTTAGTCCACTGGAGATTTATGCCGGTCATAATATCGACATTTGTTGATGCGTTTAATGGATAGACAATTGTGGCAGGGTTTGGAATAGACACAGTGGTTGGATTTTGCCACGAAAGCTCATCTAAATAGATTGATTTCCAAACGCGAGCGTTGTTGTGAGCGATCGTGATATACGGTTTATTATTGCTAGCAGGAATGGAAACCGTATATTCGGTCATGGCATCCGTTAACAATATTGTTTGAATCACTTCAATGGAATCGCTATTGTGTGGATCGGATGTAACACCTATGACTAATCCCACCTGCGCCGTTTCCATAGAATTTTTAGCCGCATAGAATTTCAACACATGGGTATCAAAATTAGTAACCCCTGGAAGTATCGCCGCTAAAACAGAAACGGAATCATTAGCGTTTGTGTATTTCAATGAATGTGTTGCCGAAACATACTCAAATGAAGTAACCTCTTTCACCAAAACGTCGTTGTATAACTCTGCTGGATTATTGCTTCTAAACTTACTCCATCCCTGGGGAATTGAATTAGTCGATGTCGATTCAAATGTTTCAAAAACACTTTGCAATGGCTCGACCACCATACCGCTCAAATCCATAGTATTGTTGCCAGAAAAATCGCCTTGGATCGTAAATATAACTGACCCATTAACAGAACCCGCATTTATACCCGTGCCATTAAACACAACAATTGCAGTATCGTTGTTCCCGGGCGCAATTGTTCCGGAATAACTCGAGGAGAACGGACTGCTTGCATTAACTCCTGTAATATTTAATATTCCCGATCCTTGGTTCGTTATTACAACTTTATGAGACGTGATTCCATTTTGACAAAGAGCACCAAAATCAAAGGACACATCAGCAAGCATAATCTCGGGAGTGTTGCTGTTTACAGAGATGTTTAAATCGTCGAACATAAACGCTTTATCTCCGCCAATGGAATTAACTTGATAGACCCATTGTAAACAAACGTTATTTCCGGCATATTCAGCTAAATCGTAATACACCAATGTCCAACCAGTAGGTGTTTGTGGAGCAAAAATATCCAGAGTTGTCCATGTATTTCCACCATTCTGAGAGATCTGAAAAAACGTAGAATCATATCCCGCTATTTTCCCATCATCCACGATTGTTGCATTATTTTTCCACCAAAAACTCACTATTTTATTTTCTCCCAATATAATTCTAGGAGTAACTAAAGCCCAACTACCTGTTTGATTCATATCAATTTTCGCCGCACTTTGCCCCGTATGCGTATTTAAAGAACTCGCTAATTGCCAATTTATTGGAGATGTTTGATAGTGCCAATCCGTAAGCGATAAATCGCCATACCATCCCGGAGTCCATACTTCGTTATCTTCAAAACCATTGAAATAAGGGAAACTATGAATAACACTTTCAGTAGTAAACTCTAAAACCGGACTTTCAGCGGTTAATTCTCCATTTTTTGCAATTACTTGCCAATTATAGGCCGTTGAGGGAACTAACATTTCCGCCGGAGTCCATGTATATGCTCCTTCAGCAGAAACAGAAACATCAGACGCAACAACACTCATTTCCCCACTCGAAGCTCCAAACTTCACGTCATACGATGTTGTATTACAACTTAAGTTGAAACTTAATTCTGGTGTTATACTAACTTGAATATCGCCACCATTAGGCTCGTTAATGGTTGGCGTACAGGGCTCGTCGGCAGCTGCTGCATAAAACAAACGTATATTTGGCACTGAACTTGGATACGGATTCAAATATCCCGCGGAAGTTGGGAATGCCTGATCACTGCCTGCACCTTTATTGTTATTCACTGCGCTTGTTGTTGAGTTAAAATTGGCATACGTTGAACTTCCGTGATTGCTTTCGTAATGCACTATTAAATGATCTGTTCCATTATAGGCAAATGGAGTTGTAAATTCAATTTCAGTCCAACCATTGTAGGTTACTGGGCCATCATATACGAGTGTATATCCATTACTCGTTGGATTTTCATAGTTGCCATCGCCAAAAACAGTATTTCCAGAGTGCTTTAGGTAAATTTTCTGATTTGCAAGACTCTTAGGTCCATTAAGGCTCTCAAATGCAATAGAAGTGATCTGTTTTTCACCTCCAACTCCGGCTTGATTATAAACCGCAGAATACCAACCGTAATTCCATACGGAATATACCGGATAAGATGTTGAAACTGTTCCTGAACCAATTTGAACAAAGCTTTGAGCTTGAAAAGTTAAACTCAAAAAACTTAAAATAGAAACTAGTAATAATCTTCTCATAGCTAAGATGTTGATTGTATGTTAATAGAATAAATAAATCAAAATTTTGTATTAAAATTGATGTAAATTCGAGTATGGCAATGATACAGTATCTTAGCATATAAAAAATAGTGGCTTCCCCTCATTTTTATTAACTTTAGCCCACAGACAAACAACGAAAACCCCAACCATGTACAAGTATTTCTTTTTCATAATAGCAATAATTATAGGTATAAATTCGAGCTGTTCTAATCACAATAAACCAAAGGACGTTTCTCTTGTCACGCAAATGGAGGCCGTTCCGAAAAACGATCTACCGCAGTTTATTGATAGCATTGCCGATGGAATTCTAAATGTTGTAAACCCAAAAGCATATTCAATCTTTCTGGAGTCGATAAAAAAACAATTGGTAAATGATGATGCAGAATTGCGTATTTCGCTTATCTATCTCGAAGCTGAAATTGAACGAATACAAGGAAATAACAATAGAGCGTTGAAAAAACTATTAGAATCGTTGCCCTATTTTGAAAAGTCAGACGGGGAAACCACAAAAATCAAAATTCTAAATCTAATTGGCTATCTATTTCAACAAAAAAGTACTGATTTTCAATCATTTGACTCCTATTTAAAAACCTTTAGCAACCAAGAGAGACCTGAGAAACTAAAAGAACTTGCACTACTTAGCCGCTATTTAAGTGCTCACTATTTAAAAAAAGAAGACTCTATTAAATCCATAAAATATGCTAAAAGGGAAGTTGCGATTTACACCGAACTAAATGATTTTCAATCTATTAGAGATGCAAAAATTAAACTTGCTGAATAATTTCAAAAACTCAATAACCATAGCAAAACCATTGAACTTCTAAATGAAATATTAAACGAAGGGGTGCATTTAGACAGTATAGAAACGTATATACAATGGTCACTTGGAAAATCATTATATGCCAATTCCGATTATAAAAAAGCATTGGAGGCGTTCCAAAAAGTCAATCAAACAGAAAACAGACCCGTGATTTACAGCGATATTAATATGCTTATTGGGGACACAGAGTTTAACATTAAGAATTGGCAAAAATCAAAATCATATTACCAAAAACAGCTGGAGTTGAAAAATAACAGCAAAACCACAATTACACAATGCAAATTAAAAATTGCGCAAATTGAAAACATAACAGGAAATAAGCAAAGAGCCATAACGCTTCTCAAAAAGATTTCAGAAAATCCAAAAGATGAAGATATTGAATTGAAAGCCACTGCAGCATTCGAACTTTCTAAGATACTGGCAATTTTAAACAAACATGAAGAGTCAAATATCTATCTAAATAAATATATAACTCTACAAAAGTCGGTATCCTTAACCGCCACTAAAAACTTGATCAGCACATTAGAAAAAAGACAAAACAATGTTGAAAAAGAGCAGCGAATAGAACTTCTATACAAAGACAGTGAAATACAAACCACTTTGTACAATAAAGAGAATGAAAATAATCGGATACTTTTAATTGGAATTTTCCTCATTTCGCTCCTCCTTATAATAACCTTATGGTTATTTATCTCGGGAATTAAAAAAAACCAACAACTTTCCATAAAAAACTTCGAGATTCAAGAAAAAAACGAAGAGCTAAACACTATGAATAGCGAGTTGCATATGATTAACAAACAGCTAATTGAATCCGAAGAGAAGCTCATGAAAGAGATAAATGCACAAGACAAATTGTTGTCAATCGTGGCCCATGATTTAAAATCCCCACTCGTAGCATTAAAAAGCATTCTAGGACTATACAGGATATCGAAAACCAAATTCACTCCTGAAAATATGGAAATTGCGATTAATCGAGTTGAAAATGAGTTGGGATCCGTTTTGGAGCTGCTAAATAATTTACTTTCGTGGGCTCTAAATCATCGCGGAAACATGCATATTAATCTAAATACGAGTAATGTAAGCGAAATTATAGAAAACACAATAGCACCTTTTGGCGAGCAATCATCAATTAAAAACATAACATTAAACAAGTCGATCATTCCGAATTTACAATGGACCGTTGATTCAAATATGTTACAATTTATTGTGCGTAATTTTATAACCAATGCCATTAAGTTTACTCCAGACAAGGGGAGAATAACAATTTCCACTACAGCTGAAAACAACATATTATTCATTTCGGTAAAAGACACCGGAATTGGATTAAATCCAGAACAACTCAAGAATCTATCAAGATTTACTGAAATTACTCCGGCGAAAGGAACACGAGGAGAAAGAGGTTCTGGAATTGGGCTGATTCTATGCAATGAATTTGCCCAAAAGCTAAATGGGAAACTAAATATTGTAAGCCAACCTGGAAAAGGCTCTACTTTTTCGCTACTTTTGTACCAATAGAAAAATCACAAAATGTTGTCAATGAAAAAAAAAGTCATTCTTGCTGACGATCATGCACTAATACGTTTGGGATTAAGTTCATTTGTGAGCAATCATCCTAAGTATGAGATTATTTCGTCGGTCAATAATGGCAAAGAGTGCATTGAATTGTTTACTGAAAATATTTACGATTTAGCCATTTTAGATATTGAAATGCCAATATTAAATGGCGTTGAAACAGCACGATGGATTAAAGCAAACAGTCCCCATACCAACATAATGTTTATCACAAGTCATGCAAGCTTACACGACTTTTACCAAGCACTACAATTGGATGTTGCTGGTTTCTTATTCAAAGAAAATGCGATGGAAGAGATCGAAACCGCATTAAATCGAATTGCTAAAGGACAGCAATACATAAGTCCTAAATGCAACCATTTTGTAGTGCAGCAGCAAGAAAACATTGCTAAAATAAAGGAGATTGAAAAAAAGATTGCAACGCTTTCAAAAAAAGAGAGGGAAGTCCTATTCCATATAATGCAACGTAAGACAACGGTGGAAATAGCCGACGAGCTATGCAATAGTTACAAAACTATTGAAAATCATCGGTCAAACATTTGTCGAAAAATTGAAATTGAGGGAAACAACAATTTACTTGTATTTGCACTTGCAAATAAGGAGACAATAAAACTATTTTTATAGTAAATGAAATGCTTATTTCAAGAAAAAGCTCTCAATTGTTTCTAAAACAACATTTAACCGCAACGGTTTGGTTAAATAAGCGTTGCATCCGGCATCTTTTGTCTTCTCCTCTTCGCCAGACATTACATAGGCTGTTTGGGCAATAATTGGCACATTGGCATTAAACTCCCGGATTTTCCGAGTTGCTTCGTAGCCGTCCATTATTGGCAATTTTATATCCATTAAGATTAAGTCCAAAGACATTGATCGTGCTATATCTATGGCCTCTTGACCATTTTCAGCACGAACAACCTCTGCATTAGTACGCTTAAGAATTTCTTGAATATATCGAAAATTAATATGTTCATCTTCAACAACTAATATTACCTTATCGCTCCAATCATACTTAATCATACTTCAATTGTTATTTAAACTTGTTTCAACGATAAACTTTGGGATTGTAAAGTTATAAACATTCAACAATATAAACCGTATATCATGCAAAAATTATGTTTTATAATCCCTAGATCGCTAAATTATTATTCTTGTTTATCATTTTGCTCGTCACACTCTTCAAAACTCTTATGGTATTGCATCATAGCACGTTGGCTCATACCCATGCTTGAGAATCCACCGTCGTGAAATAAATTCTGCATGGTCACTTTTTTGGTTAAATCGCTAAAAAGGGTAATACAATAATCGGCACACTCATCGGCAGTTGCATTGCCAAGAGGCGACATTCGTTCGGTAAAGTCCATTAGGCTGTCAATTCCTTTCACGCCACTTCCGGCAGTAGTCATTGTTGGGGATTGCGATATGGTGTTAATTCTAACTCTCTTGTCCCTGCCATAAATATAGCCAAAACTGCGTGCTATACTTTCTAACATTGCCTTTGCATCGGCCATGTCGTTGTATTCGAACAAGGTGCGCTGGGCAGCAACATAGGATAATGCAACAACGGATGCCCACTCATTGAGCGCATCTTTTTGTCGGCAGACCTGTAACACTTTATGAAACGACATCGCCGATATATCAAGCGTTTGATGATAATATTCGTAGTTCAAATCATCATACGATCTTCTTTTACGAACGTTAGGAGACATTCCTATGGAGTGCAATATAAAATCAATTCCTCCTCCAAAAATCTCCATCGACTGATCTATTAAGCTATTTAAATCGTCCATGCTTGTAGCATTTGCGGGAATAACATGCGACCCTGTTTTGTCGGCAAGTTCTTGTAAAGCTCCCATTCGCAGGGCTATTGGAGTGTTTGTGAAAACCATCTGCGCCCCCTCTTCGTGTGCTCTCTCGGCTACTTTCCAAGCAATTGATTTATCGTTTAAGGCTCCGAAAACGATTCCTTTTTTCCCTTTTAGCAAGTTATATGACATCGTAAATCTGTTTAGTTTTAATTAATAGTATGATATAAAAATAGCAAACAATCTAATTCGATAAAAGTTCGCGGGCATTTTCAATGGCTGCATTACCAAGTTGCGCTCCACTAAGCATTCGAGCAATCTCCATAATTCGTTCGTCAAAAGTAAGCATTCGTATGGTGGATACGGTTATATCGGTATTCATATCCTTTTGAACAAGGTAATGTTCTTGTGCTTTTGCGGCAATTTGCGGCAAATGGGTTATACTTATTACCTGCATGTTTTCAGCCATTTGAGCCATAATTTGAGCCATTTTATCGGCGATATCCCCCGATATACCCGTGTCAATTTCGTCGAACACAATGGTGGGTAAGGCAAGGCGACGGCTCATAATTGCTTTTAAGGACAACATTAAACGCGATAATTCTCCTCCCGATGCTATTTTTCCGATTTCATCGGGGGGAATTTGTTTGTTTGAGGTAAATAAAAATCGAATATCATCGATGCCTGTCAACGAAATTTCAGTACTTTGGTGGTCAACAACAAACTGCGCAATGGGCATTCCCAACTGTTTCAACAAGTTAGAAACATCCTTTTCCACGGGCGCAAAAACCGACTTTCTGCTTTCGCTCAACTTCTGAGCCAAATTATTGACCTTTTCAATCTGTAATTTCTCCTTCTTTATTAAATCACTTAAATGCTCATCGAACGATTCAAAAGTCTCAATTTCGGCTTTTAAGGACTCCTTTAGAGCCAATAATTCTTTGACATCTTGCATTCGATGCTTTTGAAGCAGATCGTATATTAAACCCAATCTATTGTTGATAGAGGTCAATCGGTTGGGATCAAAATCGAAAGAGTCAGCTTGGGTTTCTATCTCTCGTGCTACATCCTGTAAATCGATTCGGGCGGTTTCAATTCGATCAGCCCATTCTGTTGCGTCTGGTAAATATTGTTGGATTTCATTAATTAACAATTCAAATTTCTTGAGTTCAATCAACACTCCACTCTCATCGCCATTCATCAATGATATAGAGGATGCTAAATTTGCAACTATCAACTCACTATTATTCAATTTATTCTGCTCAACCTCAAGTTCTTCTTGTTCGTCAATGGATAGTTTTGCCTCTTGTAGTTGCTTTAATTGATAAAGGCGGAATTCATATTGATCTTTCGACGCCTCGTTTTTAGCTCGTAGTTTTTCAAGATCATCTCTAATTTCCACTAATTTATGCCACTCGTCTTGATACCCTTTAAGTTGTCCTTCGCATTGAGCAACAGCATCAACAACATTTAACTGAAAACTACGGTTGGCTAAATTCAGGGTTTGATGTTGTGAATGGATATCAATCAACTGACTTCCAATCTCTTTCAGAACATTTAGATTTACTGGTGTATCATTTATAAAAGCTCTGGATTTCCCTTGAGGGCTTATTTCGCGCCTTAGGATCGTTTGTTCGTTATAATCGATATCGTTTTCCTCAAAAAAAGATTGAATATTGTAATTTCCTATGTTAAAAACCGCTTCTACAATGCACTTATTATCGGTCAGTTTTAGCGCCGACACATCGGCTCTATTGCCTACAACTAATCCCAACGCTCCCAACAAGATTGACTTTCCTGATCCTGTCTCTCCGGTTAGGACTGAAAAATTGTTCTCGAAAAAGATTTCAAGATTATCAATTAAAATATAGTTTTGAACAAATATCTTATGGAGCATACCGATTCACTATAAGAGCATTACAATTATTGACTATTGATCTTTTTATATTTTTCGCTATTAGCGGGGTCAATGGTATTCATTATGTTAAAAGCCCTCCGTTTTTCGTCAGGAGAACCCTCTGAAAAGATACCTATTATTTCATCGCTTTTGGCATTAACAAAGAGTTGCAACAGGTAGGAATCACTTCGTCTTTGATATATTGGTCGTAATTTCTCAAGCGCTTCAATAACTGCTTTTCGTCCTTGATCTGGCTTTTCGTGCATTAAATCTAACCCCAATCTATGATATTGGTACCAGCACTCTCGAAGGGGTCCGTACATATCATTCAAAAGTTCTTCAACAATGGCAGCTCTATTTTTCCCATTATCTTCAAAAGCGCGCCAACCTGGTGAAGGGTCATTCATAGCATTGTTAACAATTTTCTCTGCTACTTTTAAATATGTTTGACCTCCTTTTAATGAGAAAGTGTCATAATCGATGGCCAAAATCAAATAGGCATAGTACGATAAAACCGAAGCTAATGTGGATTGACTGGAGTTGATATTAAATTGAATTTGGTCGCCCAGTGCAAATCGAAAAATCAGCTTATCATCTTTTAAATTGAGTACCGGGGAGTTATATCCCGATCCAAATATGGGTCTGGAATAGGCAACTTGAATTTCTCCACGATATTCATCAGCACCCAATTTTTCGTTAAGTGTAATATTCATGTTAAACTCGATGCGTTCCAGCGTTTTTATGGATTGATTCGTAAAAACAGTGTTATTAAAGAATTCAAAGGCTGCTTTCTGCATCTCTTCAAACAAAGTTCGATCTGAAGATTGGATTTGACGGGAGTTTATTTGTATTCGGCAATTTATCTCTTGGGCTTCAACACCTATAAATATTAGCAAAGCTAAGAACGTCAATATATGTTTCATCTGCTTATGTTTTTTTCAGTTTAATGGTGCATAGTCTGACCCCGCGAATAACAAGAATTCAAAAACGGAGAAACTCACTCCGCAGTCACTGATTTGGCTTCATTTTAAGACCGTTTCATGAACATAGTTCACGATATCTTTTGCCACCTCTGTTTTAGATTTCAAGGAAAACGTCTTGCTTTCAGCACTATTTGAAATTAGTGTTATTCTATTTGTATCATGTCCAAAACCAGCTCCGGGATCATTTAATGAATTTAAGACTATGGCATCAAAATTCTTACGTTTCATTTTCCCTTTCGCATTTTCAATTTCGTTATCCGTTTCCAATGCAAAACCCACCAGAAATTGATCGTTTACTTTCATTTTCCCTAAATGCGCGGCAATATCTTTTGTTGGATTCAACGTTAATTGAAGCTTATCAGACGTTCTTTTAATTTTTGAAACTTGGGGGTTGTCAATGGTATAATCGGCTACTGCTGCGGCCAAAAAAGCGCCGTCGCAACTTGGGAAATTCTCCACGGAGGCATCAAACATCTGTTGAGCGGTTTGCACCTTAATAATGTCACAATTTGGAATTTCCGGAATATTTGCCACTGGTCCCAAAACTAACTTTACGTCAGCTCCTTGATTACTGAGCTCTTTTGCCAAGGCAATTCCCATTTTACCTGTCGAATAATTCCCCACAAAACGCACGGCATCGATGGGTTCATAGGTAGGACCCGCGGTAATCAATATTTTTTTATTGTGAAATTTTTTTTTTAGGTCAAAGAACTGAATCACATCTTCAACAATCTGCTCTGGTTCTGCCATTCGCCCTTTCCCAATTAAGCCACTGGCAAGTTCTCCGTCGCCTGGCTCAACGAATAGATGACCAATTGATTTCAACTGCTCAACATTTCGTTGCGTTGTAGGATGTTTATACATATCCATATCCATGGCGGGAGCAAACATTACCGGACATCGAACCGACAAATAGGTTGTAAGTAATAAATTGTCGCATATTCCATGTGCCATTTTAGCCATGGTGTTGGCGGACGCTGGTGCTATTAACATTAAATCGGCCCACAATCCGAGCTCAACATGGCTATTCCACGAACCATCGTCATGCTTAAAAAAATTGAGCAACACACTGTTCTGCGAAAGAGTTGCCATAGTAACAGGAGTGATAAACTCGGTTGCCAACGGAGTCATTACGACTTTCACGGTTGCTCCTTGTTTAATCAATAATCGGCAAAGTGTTGCCGCTTTAAAAGCAGCAATACTTGCGGTTATTCCCAATACTATGTGTTTGTCCTTCAAATCCATATTTCATGGTTTACTGCTCTTCGGGAACACGAAATGAGACTCTTCCATCTTCGAACTCCTTAATTGCGATAGCTGAAGCTTTAGGAAGGCGCTCATAAAATCTAGAGATTTCAATTTGCTCTCTATTTTCAAAAATCTCCTCCAAGTTATCTTGCTGTGTAGCAAACTCCTCGAGCTTACGATTTAATTCTTCTTTAATTTCGACACTAATTTGGTTTGCACGACGAGCAATAATATTAATTGCAGCATAAACACTTCCTGCCTCTTTTTCATAATGAGCCATGTCACGCGTTTGTGTAGTGTTTGCTGCTAATACTTTTTTAAAGTCCATTTCTATAGGGTTTTATAAATTATTGACGTTTTATTTCTTTTACACACGAGGCATATATCTTTTCCGCATCTTTAGAACGCGGATTCTTAGGGAATTCGTCGATATACGCATAGTACTCGTTTATTGTTTCTTGGAATCGTTCCATCTTCACCTCATCAATACTGTTTTTAGCCAAAAGATAACTTGAACGCACAATCAGGAACATAATTTCTTCACGATATTCGGATTCTGGAAAATCCTTTAATGTGTTTTTCAACGATATTACTGCTGATTTATAATTACGTAATTGATAATATAACCGAGAATCATAGAACGATTTCTTTTCAAGTCGTTTTCTCAATTTTCCTTGTAAAAATAACGCACTATCCTCCATTTCTGAAGCAGGATATTTGTTTACGTAATATTGAAATCCCTCAATTGCCTTTAGCGTGTTTGACTGCTCAAGATTATAGCGTGGCGACTCTTCATACAAACATTGTGCGACCATAAAATCGGCTTTTTCAGCCATGGAATCTCGTGGCCAGGTACGAGAGAATGTCCTAAAATAATGTACCGCCAACAATCGATCGCCCAGATTATATTGACAATTGGCATACATATAGGTCATGTCTTTCGCCTTGCCAGTTCCTCTAAAAATGGGCATTACATCATTAAACAAAGCCTCGGCTCTATACCAGTCTTCGTCATTGTAATACTCCACCGCTTTGTCGTATTTTAAAGCATGATCCTTTGATTTTAACGATCTCTGAAAATCAGAACAGGACGAAAACAGGATGACAAAGGTAAGGGTTATGAGAAAAAGTGATGATTGAAAATTATTTTTCATTTTAAATATGATTTCTATTTACGAATTATACACTATCATTGTCAAGTCTAAACATCTATTTCCCAAAACATTAACCACTCAACTCACGTTTCCGATTTTATTTCGATAATACAAACAAAATCAGTCCGCAAAAATAACGAATTATTATGAGTTTTCGTATCATTCGAATAATTTTGTGCCATTTTCCGAAAGTTCGACCCATAAGTTTGCAAAGAATGTTACATTTTTCGGAGGATGTTTGAGAAGGTTTCGTTTGGGAATACGCCACGTGCATCGGTAGAATACTTGGCTTTCAATCCAGTAACAAAAAACATTTCCACTTGTCCAATATTTTTCGCCTCTACAAATCCTCGAGGAATACATTCAAAGTAATCCTTTATCAGTTCGTATGTATCGACACTTATGTTTACTGAATTTATCACTCCTGCCTGCTCCATGCGTGCCGCAACATTAACAGCATCGCCCCAGATATCGTAAGCAAATTTTTTCTTCCCAACAACGCCTGCAATTATTTCTCCGGTATGGATTCCGATTCTGCAATCCCATGGCTGCTCAAGATTAAGTATTCTAGGAGTATTAAATTCCCATAAGAAATTTTGAATTTCGAGTGCCGCCAAGACAACATTAATATGGTGACTATTGTTTTTCATTGGGATTCCACCGGCACACATATATGCATCGCCAATAGTTTTTATTTTTTCGACAAAGTGTTTTTCGACAATATCGTCAAATTCGCCAATCAAAAAATCGAGTTGCTCTACAATTTCCAACGAGTTATGTACGCGACACAGTTTCGAAAATCCTTTTATATCGGCAAACATGATGGTTGCCGATTTATATAATTTTGGTTTTACCTTTCCCTTTTTAAGTTTGTGCGCAACTACTTCGGGCAAAATATTATGTAGTAAATCGTCACTGCGTTGTTTTTCAATCTCCAACAACGCTCTTTGCTTCTCTATCTGGATTTGACCATCTTCCAGCGAACGATTTACCTCCTCGAGATGTTCAGCAAGAACTTTTGTGTGTTCAATCTGTGACTCCAAAACCTCTTCAATCTCCATTAGAATTGAAATGTCGGTCTCCACAACAACAAATTTCGACAGTTTACCAGCCGACGAAAAAACAGGGGTGATATTGGTTTGAAGAGATTTTTTCTCTCCACTTTTAGTATGGCAATGCGATGTATATTCAACAACTTCATTGTTCAAGAGTCGCTGAAAATTCTCCTCTTTTTCTGGAGAAACAGACACTGCAAAATAGGTTGGATAGAGGGTTTTAAACTCGTCAAGTTTATAGCCATACATTTGTTCAAATCCTTTATTTACCCATATGGGAACTCCCAAGGCATCAAAAATCAATATGGAATTTGTGGACGATTGGCCTGCTATATTTTCGAATTGCTCAAATTCATTAATAACTAATTTCAATTTATTCTGAAAATAGTCTTTCCCACATTTTTGTGGTATAAATTCTACGTTTTTCGGAATGGTAATATCAACATCTTGCCCGTTGCAAAGCCACAATACCTTCTTACAAGCCAAAGAGATTATTGGAATTCGGGAAGCCTTCACATTGCTATTGACGATCATAATATCGCAGTTTATTCCCTCGGAATATGATTTCCATTCCAACGCCGCTCCTTCAATTACATGTAGTTCGCTACTTAATTGAGTTATTTCAGCATGTTCAATTTCACAAAGTACGATTGTGTAGTGTGTCATTACAGAATTTAGATATTATTGAATCAATGGAGACAAATATAGTTTTTTTGTATCGTATCCTAGTCTTCGATAACCCAATTCTATAAATAAAAATAGCACGCTCCTCACCGAAATATGGCCTTATTCCATAATTTTGTCTCTTAAAATAGCCTTTATAAAAAGACAAAAGCAGTTACTGAACAACCACCTTTTGTATTCGTTTTGATTTGTCTTGAATTTCAATCTCCATCAAATAAATCCCTTTATCCAAGAATAATTGGCTGGTTTTCCTAGCCACCTTTAAAGACAAAATCAAGGCGCCACTCATTGTATAAACCTTAATATCAGAGATTTTAACTTCAGATTCAATATTCACAATTCCATTTATCGATGGATTGGGATATACAACACACTGACTTTGTGTAATCTCGTTAACTCCAACAATATCGCCAATGGCCACCGTATTTTTTTTGGTGATCATTTCCTTGTCGGGATCAAAAACTACGGTTGTTGGCGAAAACCCAACATCGACACTAAAAAGTTGATTATTGTAGGTATTATGAAACCATACTATGGTGTCGCGAGTGGCATTTTTAAATTGAATGGGTATTTTCATTTTATAATAGAACACAGAATTATGCGACTGAGTTTGCTCCACTTTGACCCATACTTTTTGGTCATAATTTTGGTATAAAAGCTTGTAATTTGGATATCCTTGTTCATAAATCCAATTGTCAAAAAACTCTGTTAATGTCGTATCAGCGGCCTGTTCAAAATGATTTTTCAAATCCGGAGTTTGGGCAAAACCGTTGGCAAGAAGTGGATCGTTTAAATAATTACGGATTCCTTGAAAAAACATAATATCGCCAATTTGTCGGCGCAACATATGCAACACCATTGCTCCTTTTGCATACGATAGTCGATTATTAAAGATGCTATTAACATTTAAAGTATCGGTACAATATATGGAGCCTCCGGGAGCTGCTGTTACATCGTTTATCTCATTTTCTCGCCAAGATTTAAAGTCATTTTTGCCATGTACATGTTCAAGATATAGCCCTTCACAATACGTTGCAAAACCTTCGTTCAGCCAAATCTCCGCCCATCCTCCACAGGTGATATAATCGCCAAACCACTGATGGGCAAGTTCGTGAACAACTAACATTTCGCTATTATTATACATAAAGCTCATGGTTTGATGCTCCATTCCACCTCCCCAACCAAACTGAGCATGTCCATATTTCTCGTCGGCAAATGGATATGTTATAAAAAGCTCGTTAAATGCAGTCATTGCATTAACCACATTTTGCAGATTTGCAATCCATTGGCTTCCTTTTTCAGGATAATAATAATCTTGAATTAAAATGGGAGCTGCTCCTGCAACCGGTACTTCAAGCAAAAGTTCTTCGTAATTTGTTACGGCAATTGCAATTAAATAGGTAGCTATTGGATGACGATGTTTCCAATGATAAGTAATTGCTGTACTGCCCTCTTCTGTTGATATTAACAATCCGTTTGCGGCAACGCGGTTTCCTAATGTTGTAGTCACAATTATATCGACACTGTCGGCTTTGTCCACTAAAGTTTGCTTACATGGCCACCATGTATAAGCGCCAAAAGGCTCACTCAATGTCCAAATTACGGGACTTCCCGCATGTGTTGTTTGCTCAAAGGCACCAAATCCATTCCCCTGAGGTTGTCCATGATATGAAACTGCTAATGAAGCCATTTGTCCAGCATTAATGACCTGAGGTAGCGTAATTGAAACAATGTGATTTTGATGGGTGAAGGATAAAAGTTGATTGTTATATTTAACACTATCCACAATCATGTTGGTTAGCAAATCAAACGTAACAACATTACTCGGTTGTTTCATTTCAAACAGTGTGGTGATCGTGCCAGATATGCCATAAACCGAAGGATCTACTTCTAGTTTCAATTCATAATATTTTACATCATACATCAAACCAGCCTTTGAATCCTTAAAATCCCATAGTTTTTGTAGTTGACGTTGTTTCATTATTGCATCGGAATACTCTTGAGCAAAAACAGCAGAAGAGAACAAAATAAAGAGAAATATTAATAATTTTGTTTTCATAGTTATATGGGTTTGATATGGATTGATCATCTAATATTTGGATTCCCTTGGAGCATCTGTAAAAGTTCATCTTTATCTAGAATTGAGTTCATTAAGCCTCACAATAGATAGAAGGAAGAGAAGTTGCAAAATTAAATATCTATTATTATCAATTTTGTTATTATCTTGCAAGGTAATAAAAAAAGGTGAAAAGCGTTTATATGAAATCCACATCATAAGCAAATAATCGCATTCTTTTGTGTTTTAAATTCATTTTCATACTTTTGCCAAAATAAAAACAAAACCATTATGAATAAAGGTTTAATAATAACATTGATTGTTTTTCTACTTTTGGGAATTGGTTCTTCACTTAGCGCACAAAAGGGCAACTATGAATCGGTAGCTGATTTTGAGCCTCCTCATATGGAAATCGCACAGTACAAAAACAATAGAAAGTATCAGCTTAATGGATTGAAGCTGAGTCAAAGCGGCAAGCTTTTAATTGCTGACTATGGCTTTAATAATTCATTAATAGCCATTTACAGCATAGATTCATTAAAATTAGTTGGGGCGTATTGGATTGAAAGTATTGCAGAATTAGAACACAGCTACTTTTCTGACGATGACACGAAGCTTTACATCAAATACAATCGATTCTCATCCGATTACAAATTAATAACACTCGCATCAAAAACAATGAGAAATATCTCCTGTGACAAAACGCCTCAAGGGTGTATATCACGACAAGCGGGTATGAGCATCGTCAAACTTTACAGTCCTGACAAAAAATATTATTTTGTGCGAAATTCAAAAGATCGTAAAACATTACACATTTACAAGCTCGTGGAATAGTAAAACCTCGTTTTTAAATAAAACCCTCCTACAACACAGACTATTATTGAATTCTTTGTCTTCAAAAAGCACTATACTCTAAATATTTCCGCACCACCAAAAACAATTCTTCCAGTAATAACTAAGATCTTACCACTATCTTCAACTTTAGAACCCTTTGACATATCATTTAATCCGCCTAAAATACTAATTACATCATTCTTGACAGTCCAGTCGGCGGGAATAAACAGTTTTGAACCCCCAAAAACACACGTTAATTCAAGAAAATTATTTCCTTCTGCTAACTCTACCCCTTTAAAATCAATCTCAGATCCTCCAAATATATTGGTAATCTTTCCGCCTTTAAAGATCGGATTTTGAAAAACACGTTTCCCACCACCAAACAAATTATAATCATCGATATACTCCGTTGATATCAATGTTTCTGACCCTTTGGATGCATGTCTGAATCTTTTGCGCTGCGCCAAAATAGAAAATCCAATGATAATAATCAACACCGGCCAAAACAACTCCATGTATGATCTTGTAATATGAATGATATCGGGTAGAATGAAAAAACCGCCTATAAGAAAAAGTACAATGGCCGAAGAATAATTTTTCCCAGCCAAGCTAATGAGGCCTATTGCTATAAATATCATTTTCCATGATAAAACCACCTTCACTATAAAGTTGGGAAGGATATTGAAATTGTTTAAAAGTAGTAATGCACCAAAAGCCACAAACAGAAGACCCGTCATATTCCGTTTTGCCATAGATTTCATTTCAGTTGACATACGTTTTTAGTTTTAAGGTTAATTAAAAGCAAACTTATTAAAAAAAAGCAACTTATTGTCGCTTTATCAAACAAAACATTTCGTTAATTGCCTTTAGTTCAAAAGGATCATTATAGAATTGAAAAATGAATACTTTCACGATAATTATTCTTTACTATACACTTTCATAAATATACGATCATCCCTTTGTCCTGGGCAACTCGTCCTATTTATTTCCATTAATTGATTAACAGGCAGGGCTAAACAAAACACAACCTTTAACAAATCAATAAGAAATAGAATGGGATGATTTTCAAAATAAATTGTAGATTTGCAAAACCTATTTGTCAATCACTATCTAAACCACAACATTATGAATAAAATAATCACACTTCTGATTCTCACTTTTTTCTTTCTCAATGCTTTAAAAGCCAACGAACAAGAGGAAGTATCAAACGTAATTCAAAAAATTGCAAAAGAACTAGAATCGAAACATTTTAAAGCGAACAAAATTAAAGTCGCCATTTTTCAGTTTCGAACATCCGACAACAAGTTGACAAAATTCAATGATTTTATTCAAGATGAACTTTATCAAGCATACAAAAACAGCTCCCGATTCGAAATAATCGATCAGAATGCCATTAACGATATGATCCAATCTTTTGGTTGGACAAATGACAAAGCACGTAGTTTTGAACACAATGAGAACTTCAGCAAGTATATTTTCGAACAACTTGGGATTGTTCCCAATGCGTTTATTTACGGACAAATTGCTGACAACGACGAAACAATAACATTAACAGCCTATTTGGTACCTAACGGGATGAAATCAACCAATATTATGGCAGTACAAAAATTCAACAGCAATGCAGCAACCGACAAACTTCTTGGCAAGCCAATACGTGAGAAAAAAATTGAGCCACAGATTATCATTGTTGAAAAAGAAGTAATTGTTGAAAAACCGGTTATTGTTGAGAAAGAAGTGATTGTTGAAAAGGAAGTGATCGTTGAAAAGGAAGTGATCGTTGAAAAACCGGTGATTGTTGAAAAACCGGCAGCTCCGGCAATACCAATGCCCACCCTAAAAGCAAAATTAGGCGATTATGATTTTGAAGTAACCTCCGTCTCTTTTCAAGGAAATAAAATTGTGGTTACTCTTGTAGCCAAGAATGATGTCGAAGATGGCTATATTTATGCGGCCGATGCCCGTTTTTTCGATTCTGATGGCAATGAATTCAACAGTCCACAGCATCATAACACATTTCGCGACCGCAAAATGATGAAAGGGATTCCTTTAAAAGGCACAATAAATTTCGAAAACGGGAAAACTGCCACCGTTTCTATGATGCAAGCGCTTGAACTCAACATACATAAAGGGTATTCAGAAATGATTGGATCGATTCGATTCGACAACGTTCCGGTATCAAAATAATATTCAACCACTAAAAAAGCGGGAGATACTATGAATAGTATCTCCCGCTTTTTTTAAATTCAATTTCGCTATAAGTATTTAAGGGTAACCTCTTTCAAAAACTTCTCCTCCAAAAGCTTTGCAATCCGTTTCACAACGGTTCTGCGTATTTCCAATTCGACCGGAAGTGTGGGGTCTTGATGCGCAATATTGATACAGGTCCCGATTGTTAAATTAATCTCATCGCTGTCAAGAAACATCTTTACAATCTGATCAGCAGGGCCTCGTCCGAGATTCGTATTACTATCGTACTGACGCAGAATATTGGTCACTTTTCCCAGTGTTAAAATTCCCTCTGTAATCAGATCTACACCTTTCATATTGCTAGTTGGGGGCAAATCAGGATCATCGAACTCAAAATTATCAACGATGTTTTCACCCAATTCGCGGGAAACAATTTCCGCAGTTGTAGCACCACATAATATCTTCTTTCCTTGAAACTGATAAACAATCATTGCTAATTCAATATCGCGCCCCTTCTCAAAGGGTGGGCCAGTACACAACAATAATTTTCTGGGCTCACGAAAATATATCGATGCACAACTGGTATCATCTTTGGGTCGGTAATTATCATTCATTACCGCCATATTTACAACCTTCCGTGCAATTTTCATTGCGGAAATATAAGGTGTCTTTGAAATTACAGATTGAACAAAATATTTAGCCTCATCGATTCCCCAGCCAAACGGATATTTGGGTGATCCCAAACCCGACTGAGCTATACCATCGGACCAAAAGAGAATACGATCCTCTTTTTGTACCGAAAATTTTGCAGAGCGAAGCTCTTTTCCTTTATTGCGTTCACTCTCTAGGATAATCTTCTCCCACTGGGGGTGAAACACATCTTTCCCTTGCATTACCATACATTCCGGGTTATCGTATTCCAATATACTAACCTCGCCGGTATGCGTGTTAATATCAACAATTGTAAATGTAGAGTAACTGATCTTGCGGACACTACAAACAGGCAATGTATTCATAATAATTTCGGCAATGGTGCGAAAATCTTTATGTTCTCTCGTAAAGTTGGCTGCAAGGGTAGCCGTTAAAATAGCAAGCATATTGGCTTTAACACCGTGCCCCATTCCATCGCTAAGAACGGCAATAATTCTGCCCTCCTCTTTTATTCGTTTCGAAACAAATACATCGCCACAGATACGTTCTCCTTCGTGGTTATTTTGCTGGCAATTTATTTCAACATAAAATGATCCTTCCATACTCTACTTTCTTACTATTCTATTGTGGGCTCTGGCCTTTCCTACTTTTATAGGATTCAATTATTGAATTCAGCATCTGTTCGGTGTCAGAAGCTCCCTCTCCCATAAGAAATGCGATTTCTTGAATAAGTTTTAAGTTTTTATCAATAACTTCGTTAATTCGACTAACAACCTCCTCTTTACGAACTTCGGGAACATACATATCCCGAATAATAGCTCCCACAATTTTATTTGGTTTTATGGTAAATACGGAGATATTCAACAAGCTGTCGCCCAGATGAATATCTTTATTCTGAACACTAATATCGGTTTCTAAAACGTAGTTGAAATAGTTGTATATGTAGGGTGCAACCAGGGTCTTTAAATCTGCGCCAATCAACCCAGGGACAACATCTGCAATTTCAAGCGCATCGGCACCCAAAAGATTAATAAAGCTCTGGTTTGACTGAAGAACTCTAACATTCTCATCAACAATGACTACTCCGGTAGGCAATTTATTCAGCAGTCCTGAAGTAATTTTCGAAGCTTCTTGAAATGCCTCCTGCTCATGCCGTGTAATTTGTTCACTTTCGGTTAGTGCTTTTTGAGTATTTGACAATTTTTCGTTTGCTGCTTTCAATCGACGTTTATATTTTGTTTTACTTTGCACCACATAAGTGTTACACATATCAATTTGCGCCAATCCATTCACAACTGCTACGGCTAAATCGCGACACGATTCATATCCACAAGCACCACAACTTGCTTTGTTTTCATACCCCTCTCTTCCCAATTGTCTCATAACTTCGCTTATTTGCTCCTGGGATGGATTCGGCAACCGCATGTCAAGATTATGAAAATCTCTAAAGAAATTAAGTTTCATATAGGTCTCAATATTCTTCTCCCACTCTTCTTTATCCCAATTTAACAGACGCTTTTTGGTGTAAGA
>Ga0265295_1000433_pt1 | contig 84815 bp, 77 predicted proteins | sample Munlansysbiofilm_FD_192503 | JGI IMG/M metagenome (GOLD analysis project Ga0265295, IMG submission 192503) | Leachate microbial communities from a municipal landfill in Southern Ontario, Canada - Methane capture system biofilm | ecosystem: Engineered > Solid waste > Landfill > Unclassified ... | reverse complement strand
TATAAAAAAAATGAAAGAGAAAGGAGAGTTAGTATAGCCTAACATACCCTATCCAGGCAAGTATAAAACAAAAAAATAAAACCCTGCAAACAATTGTTTGCAGGGTTAATGTAGTGCCCAGAACAAGACTCGAACTTGCACACCCTAACGGGCACCAGCCCCTCAAGCTGGCGTGTCTACCAATTTCACCATCTGGGCAATATGTAAAAGTACTTTAAAAACTTCAATTTGCTAAACCTCAAACTAGCGTGACTATATACATTGGGTTTGTGCCCAGAACAGGGCTCGAACCTGCACATCATTGCTGATACTAGTCCCTGAAACTAGCGCGTCTACCAATTCCGCCATCTGGGCTTTTTAGTGGATGCAAAGTTAATAAAAAAATGATTTTACTGGCATACTCATTCACAAATTTTATTGTTGTGCCGTACTATAGGTTTGCCTTTACATAGTTTGTTAGCAGGGTATACAAGTGCAACCTTGTATTTCCACCGTAGATACTATGGTTTTTATCTGGATACAGCATCATATCAAACTGCTTATTTGCCTGAATCAACTTTTCAGCCATCTCAATAGAATTCTGTAAATGCACATTATCATCGGCTGTGCCGTGTACTAATAAAAGTTTACCCTGTAAACCATCCACATGATTAATGGGCGAGTTATCATCATACCCATCAGCATTATCCTTAGGCAGCCCCATAAATCGCTCAGTGTAAACCGAATCGTAGTAGCGCCAGTTGGTAACGGGAGCAACTGCAATCGCCATGCTAAAAACATCAGGTGCTTTAAAAAGACATAGCGACGACATATAACCTCCGTAACTCCACCCCCATATCCCAATCCTATCTTTATCAACAAAGGGTAAACTCTGCAAATACTTGCCTGTCTCAATCTGGTCGATGCTCTCGTAGTGACCAAGCTGCCCGTAGGTTATTTTTCTAAAATCCTCTCCCCTACCTCCAGTTCCTCTCCCATCTACACTAACAACTAGGTAGCCTTCTGATGCAAGATACTCATCCCAACTCACAGAAAATCTATCGACCACACTGCGTGAATTTGGACCACTGTATTGATTCAAAAAGACAGGATATTTTGTATGCTCCGAAAAGCCAATTGGTTTTACCATATACCCATTTAGCTCAACCCCCTCTGATGTTTTAAAACTAAAAAACTCTTTTTTAGGTATTTGATACTCACTAAGTGTTGAGCTAAGCTCAGCATTGTCTTCAAGCATTCTAATCTGCTTCCCCTTAGCATTATGCAGCGTAACTTGTGTTGGCGTTGAAATGGACGAGTAAAAATGGATGTAGTACTTATAGCCATTGCTAAAACTGGCCGAATTTGTTCCTGAACTCTGCGATAGTTTTATGCTCTTTTTACCATCAAACGACGAGTAGTAAACGGCTGTTCTCATTGGTGAACCATCAAAGGCCTGATAGTAAACCCTTTTCTTTTGAGCATCGTAACCATAAATCTCAATTACCTCATTATTCCCATTGGTCAATTGGTTTACCAACTTACCATTCATACCATACAGATAAAGATGATTAAACCCATTGCGCTCACTTGGCACTATAAAAAACTTTCCATCCTCAGTAAAAATTGGATAGTTATCTGTTGGCTCCTCAATATAATGCTTATTTGTTTCGGTGTATAGCGTGGTCGATTCTCCGGTAGTTGGGTTACCCATCAACAAATCAATTTTGTTCTGAAGTCGGTTTAACCGAACCATGCACAATTTACTCGAGTCAAAGGTCCATTTAATACGGGCTATATACTGGTCTGTTTCCTCTCCAGTATCCATCACACGTATCCCATTTGCTTCAACATTATAAACATGAATTGTAACCAATGAGTTCAGTTCTCCTGCCTTTGGGTATTTAAAAGAGTAGTTTGGTGGATAGAGCTCATTCATGTATAATGGCATATTGAATAGTTCCACATTACTCTCGTCAAACCTGTAGAATGCTAAATTCTTGCTATCGGGACTCCACTGCATCCCAGTTACCAAATGAAACTCCTCCTCGTACACCCAATCGGCTGCTCCATTAATAATTTGGTTAAATAGTCCATCGGGGGTTATCTGTTGCTCATTGTTCCTTGACAGATATTTTATAAAGATGTTATTGTTGCGCACAAAGGCAACCATATCCCCATTAGGTGAAAAAGTAGCAAGCATCTGATTCCCATTTTTTGATAAAGGGAAAACTTCTTTTTTCTCAATATCGTAAATATAGTAATAAGCAGTAAAAGAGTGTCTATACACAGATTCAACATCCGTAGCTAATAGTATCTTCTTCTCATCAGCGCTAAGTTCGTAGTTTCTTATCTGCTTAAGCGAAGGAATATTAAAATTATCGGCATCAAAAAGAACACCAACCTTCTCCCCAGTTGCATAACTGTACCTTACAATTTTGCCGCCGCGCTCAAGGGTTGAGTAATGCTCACCATCGTTTAACGAGGTTAACCCCCAAACTGATGATGGGCGAAAAGTCCCGTTAACATTCAGATCTTCGAGCGTAATACTTTTGTTTTGGCTAATTGCAAAAAAGGTAATCGCTACCGATGCAAAAAGGAGGAGAACACGTTTCATAATCGAATATTTTAATATTTATGTTTAAATCTCATAGTATGAGACAAACATACAGCTAAATGGATTAAGCCAAATCCATCAAATCTAATAAATATTTGTAAAAAGAAATATTAGCCATATTTTTGGATGAAAATAACACGACATCTGCATGAATGCAAAAAAACTAGAGCTAAAACGTTTTCAAAAAACAATTGATTTTTTAAAAAAAGTTGAGCCAAACTGCAAGCATATACTCGATTTAGGCGTAAAGAATCGCCTATCAGAAAAACTCATATCACTAGGTTACAATGTACAAAACACGATAGGTGAAGACCTTGACCATGAGCCTGAATCGATAGCAAAGTACAACAATGCTGAGGTGATAACAGCTTTCGAAATACTTGAGCACTTAGTATCACCCTTTCTGCTGCTTAAAAACCTCCCTGCAAACAGATTGGTTGTTACTGTTCCATTGAGGTTATGGTTCTCAAAACCATACCGAAACCTTAACGATAAATTCGATTGGCACTACCATGAGTTTGAGTCATGGCAATTCGATATGCTTCTAAAAAAAGCAGGATGGGAGATTACATATAGTGAGAAATGGACAGCCCCAACCTACCAAATAGGCATTCGCCCCATTCTCAGGTATTTCTATCCTAGATTCTACGCTGTACACGCAATACGGACAAAAGATTAACCCCACTTATTTTTTTGCTCAACCCATGAACTTTGGCGCTTATTTCCTGTTAATTCAATAATAATGATTAACTTCGCACTCGTTTTTTTTCAATAATTTACACAATATGATTAAAATAACTTTCCCCGATGGTAGCACCCGCGAGTTTAACAAAGGGGCTACTGGATATGATATAGCAAAAAACATCTCCGATCGATTGGCCAAAGAAGTGCTATCGGTAACGGTTAACGGCGATGTTTGGGATCTTACCCGCCCCATAATTACTGACGCCTCTGTTAAACTTCACAAATGGGATGAGGATGAGGCAAAACACGCATTCTGGCACTCATCGGCTCACCTTATGGCTGAGGCCATTGAAAGCCTTTACCCTGGCGTTAAGCTAGGCATTGGTCCAAGTATTGAGAATGGCTTCTACTATGATATCGATTTTGGCGACAACCCTATTTCCGATGCAGATTTCCCAAATATTGAGAAAAAAATGCAGGAAATTGTTCAATCAAAAGAGGCTATTGTTCGTAAAGAAGTATCGAAAGCCGAAGCTCTTGATACGTATACAAAAAAAGGCGACCCCTATAAAGTTGAATTGATAAGTGGCCTTGAGGATGGAACAATTTCATTCTATACACAAGGAAACTTTACTGATCTATGCCGTGGACCCCACCTCCCCGACACAAGTTATATAAAGGCGTTTAAGCTCTTATCGCTTGCAGGAGCATATTGGAGGGGTAACGAGAAAAACAAGCAGTTGACCCGCATTTATGGTATTTCGTTCCCAAAAAAATCATTGCTCGATGAGTATCTAGTAATGCTTGAAGAGGCAAAGAAGCGTGATCACCGCAAGATTGGCAAAGAGTTAGAATTATTCACCTTCTCGCAAAAAGTTGGGCAAGGACTTCCTTTATGGCTTCCTAAAGGAGCTCAGCTGCGCGAGCGTCTTGAGCAATTCTTAAAAGGTGTTCAAAAGAGATACGGTTACGAACAGGTTATTACCCCTCACATTGGGCAAAAGGAACTTTACGTAACATCAGGGCATTACGCTAAATACGGAAAAGATTCATTTCAGCCAATACATACACCTGCTGAAGGCGAAGAGTTTTTGCTTAAACCCATGAACTGCCCTCATCACTGCGAAATTTATAAATTTAAACCACGATCATATAAGGATCTCCCGGTGCGGATGGCCGAATTCGGAACGGTTTACCGTTACGAACAAAGTGGTGAACTACATGGATTAACAAGGGTTAGAGGATTTACACAAGATGATGCACATATCTTCTGCCGCCCCGACCAGCTAGGGGAAGAATTTATGAAGGTTATTGATATTGTTCTTTATATCTTTAAAACACTTGACTTTAAAGACTTTACTGCACAAATATCGCTACGCGACCCCAACGATAAGGAAAAATACATAGGTTCCGATGAGAATTGGGAAAAAGCAGAGCAAGCAATAATTGAGGCTGTTAAGGCCAAAGGCCTAAATACAACAACAGAACTTGGCGAAGCGGCATTTTATGGACCAAAACTCGACTTTATGGTTAAGGATGCCATAGGCCGTAAGTGGCAGTTAGGAACTATTCAGGTTGACTATAACCTACCTGAACGTTTTGAATTGGAGTACATTGGTGCTGACGACAAGAAACACCGTCCAATTATGATCCACAGAGCACCATTTGGATCAATGGAGCGATTTGTTGCCGTACTAATTGAGCACTCAGGCGGAAAATTCCCCCTTTGGCTAGCCCCAGATCAGGTGGTAGTTCTACCTATCAGCGAAAAATATAACGATTACGCAAAAAAAGTTGCTGATTTCTTAAATAATTACGATATTCGCACCCTGATTGACGAGAGGAACGAAAAGATAGGTAAGAAGATAAGGGACAACGAGTTAAAGCGAATTCCTTTTCTACTAATTGTTGGTGAAAAGGAAGAAGCCGAAGGTTTGGTTTCAGTTCGAGTTCAAGGCGAAGGCGACAAAGGCCAAATGAAACTTGCCGAATTTGCTGACCATGTCAATCAAGAGATAAAAAAACAAGTTGAGTAGTAAATATATTTATTAACTAAATTAGGAGGGACAGAGTATAGCACCACCAATTATTAAACGAGGACGTCAACAGGAAAGCAAACACCTTATAAACGAGTTCATCCGTGTGAAGGTGGTTCGAGTAGTAGGGGATAACATTGAAGGCGGAGTAATGTCAATTGAAGAAGCCCGTAAGTTATCCGAAGAAATGGAACTCGACCTGGTATTAATCTCCGAAAAGGCCGATCCGCCTGTTTGTAGGATTATTGATTACCAAAAATTCCTGTATCAGCAAAAAAAGAAGCAGAAAGAAATTAGGGCAAACGCTCAAAAAGTTGTGGTTAAGGAGATTCGATTTGGCCCCAACACCGATGAGCATGATTACGTCTTTAAGCTTAAACACGCTGAAAAATTCCTAATCGATGGAGCAAAAGTAAAAGCTTTCGTGTTCTTTAAAGGGCGTTCAATTCTGTTTAAAGAAAAAGGTGAAATACTCTTGCTGCGTTTTGCTCAAGATCTAGAGGAAGTTGGAAAAGTTGAGCAACTACCAAAACTTGAAGGTAAACGGATGATAATGTTCATCAGCCCCAAAGTAGTTAAAAAGAAGAGTTAGAGATTTTTGTAAACTAAATATCCAAGGAGAATGCCTAAAGTAAAAACAAATTCCGGTGCAAAAAAACGTTTTGTTTTAACCGGTACAGGGAAGATTAAGCGTAAACACGCCTACAAAAGCCACATCCTTACTAAAAAAACAACCAAGCAAAAGCGCAATCTTACGCACTCAGGCTTGGTAAGTAAGTCTGACACCAACAATGTTAAGCATATGTTGGGGCTTAGGTAAGCAGTATTACATTTTTTGAAGTTACTTATTTTTTTAACCAAGAGTGCATTAGCAAAAAAGAGTTCGCACGGTCGAATCGCTAACCATTCGTAAACAAAATTAATTATGCCACGTTCAGTCAACGCAGTTGCATCAAGGGCCAGGAGAAAAAAGATCCTCAAGCAAACAAAAGGAAACTTCCTTTCGCGCCGTAATGTTTACACTGTTGCAAAAAATACCCTTGAAAAGGGTTTGCAATATGCATATCGCGATCGCAAGAAGAAAAAAGGAGAATTTAGAGCACTTTGGATTCAGCGTATTAATGCTGGGGCCAGAATGTACGGTATGTCCTACTCTGAGTTCATGGGCAAAATCAACGAGAAAGGAATTGCCTTAAATCGCAAAGTACTTGCCGATATGGCAATGAATCATCCAGAAGCCTTTAAGGCAGTTGTTGATTCACTAAAATAGCCAGATAGTTTAGACAACTTCATAGAGAGGGAAGATATTTCTTCCCTTTTTTTCGTTTTAATTACCCGATTTTTTTGCTACATTTACCCAAACGACCCAATAAGATAAAAATGCTTCCCCTTAGAAAAGAAGAAACCCCATTCACACCAGAAATAACCCTCGACAAGGAAAGAAGTCGATTTGAGTTTTATGGTAAATGTTATCCCGAGGATGCCAAAGAATTCTTTGAGCCTATTATTGATTGGTTTCGTGAATACGTTGTCTCTCCAAATAGAGAGACACTTATTCTTTTCAAACTCGATTATTTTAACACTGCATCTTCAAAACGCATTATTGACATCCTCAATATTCTAAAAGAGATACACAAGCAAAAAAAGGTTATCATGATTCATTGGCACTATAGAACTGGCGATGAAGATATGTTTGAAACCGGTGAAACTTTTTCGGAAATCGTAAACCTCCCCTTTAAGTTTACCCCTTACTAAGCACTGTAATATTTTCAGTAATTGACATAGTTTGCTGTGGAAAAAATGTCAGTTTTGTTAACATGTGTTAAGCCAGGCAGTTAGCAAATCATAAGGCATGAGTTTTGAACGTTCATATTTATAAATCAATAAAAATGAACGTTATGAAAGCAAATAGAGTACTTTATCCAATTCTTTACTCCATTATTGGAGGACTAATCGTTTTTTTCTCTAGCCAGCTCATAGTAAGCAATCCACAAAGTGTTGTTTATTCTAGTAACGATTCTACTCCTTATCATCTTACATCGTTTACAACCAGTGCTGGTGAGCAAACAGATTTTACTTATGCTGCTGAGATATCTGTGCATGGAGTGGTCCACGTAAAAACCAAGTCGGTGAGATCGCAACCAAATTACTCTTTTGGGAATCCCCTATTCGATTACTTTTTCGGGCCTCAGTATAAGCAGGAGTCTCAACCAGTTATGGGTTCTGGTTCTGGTGTAATAATCTCAAAGGATGGTTATATCCTTACCAACAATCATGTTATTGACAGAGCAGAAAATATTGAGGTTGTCCTCAACGATAAGCGTACTTTCGATGCTAAGGTTATTGGAACCGACCCAAGTACCGACCTAGCAATTATTAAAATTGATGAGGATAACCTCCCATTTATTCTTTTCGGAAACTCTGATAATGTAAAACTAGGAGAATGGGTGCTAGCTGTTGGTAATCCTTTTAACCTAAACTCAACCGTAACGGCTGGCATTGTTAGCGCCAAGGCTCGAAATATAAATATATACAATAGTAATTATGCCATAGAGGCATTTATACAAACCGATGCTGCAGTGAACCCGGGTAACAGCGGAGGAGCACTAGTAAACTTGAGTGGCGAATTAATTGGAATTAACACTGCCATTGCGTCACAAACTGGAAGTTTTGCAGGATACTCATTTGCTATACCTTCAGCAATTGCTCAAAAAGTAGCACTCGACATCATTGAGTATGGCGAAGTTCAACGAGCAATACTAGGCGTTACCATTAGCGAGTTAACCGCTGAAAGAGCAAAGGAGAAAAACATAAAAGAGCTGAAAGGAGTTTTGATTGAGGAGATTGCCAAAGAGAGCGCTGCTGAAGAGGTCGGCCTTAAAAAAGGAGATATAATACTTGAGATAAATGGTGTTGCAGTTAACTCTCCAAACCAGCTACAAGAGCAAATCAGTAAGTATAGGCCTAAAGATAAGATTCAGATAGCCATAAATAGGAGCGATAAAAGGAAACAATATGAGGTTACCTTACGTAACATGAGAGGTGATTTCGAAATAGTTCGACCCAACGAAATAGCCGAAGTACTTGGTGCAGAGTTAAAAGAGGTTGATTCTAATATGCTACGCAACCTTGGTATTAAAAATGGCATCCAGGTAACTAAGCTAAAGGATGGAAAATTAAAAGAAGGTGGAATTAAGGAAGGGTTTATTATCACCCGCATTAATCGAAAAAACGTAACCAACGTAAAGGAGTTGAACCAGATACTCCAAAGCGAATCAGGAGGTGTTCTTATAGAAGGTATTTATCCAAGCGGGGTAGTTGCATATTACGCCATTGGGCTATAGTTTAATAGAAATATCGGTATGTTTTATAATATTGCGGTTTGCCTAGAGATGACCGCAATATTTGCTACCTTTGCAGACTTTTAGAGGCAATTGAGCAAAATATTTATTGGCCTAACTAACAAATCCTTGTTATTAACGTTTAATACTTGACACGCATTTGTAAACGCCATAACTTCGTGAAAATTTAAAGGTAAAAAATGAGACAACTTAAGATTACAAAATCCATTACAAACAGGGAAAGTGCTTCACTTGACAAGTATCTTCAGGAGATAGGTAAAGAAGAGCTTATTACAGTTGAAGAAGAAGTAGAGTTAGCCCAGCGGATAAAAAAAGGTGACCAAGAAGCTCTTGAGAAATTAACAAGGGCAAACCTTAGATTTGTTGTTTCTGTTGCCAAGCAATACCAAAACCAAGGATTAAGCCTCCCCGACTTAATTAACGAGGGAAACTTAGGCCTTATTAAAGCAGCTGAGAAGTTTGATGAAACCCGTGGTTTTAAATTCATTTCCTATGCTGTTTGGTGGATTCGCCAGTCGATACTGCAAGCACTTGCTGAGCAATCACGAATTGTAAGGCTTCCACTAAATCAGGTTGGCTCATTAAATAAGATTAACAAAGCATTCTCTAAATTCGAACAACAGTTCGAGCGTACTCCATCGCCAGAAGAGTTAGCCGAATTGCTTGAATTACCCAAGGAAAAGGTTGCTGATACGCTTCGCGTTTCGGGCCGCCATGTTTCTGTTGACGCTCCTTTTGTTGATGGAGAGGAAAACAGCCTATTGGATGTTCTTGTAAACAGCGACTCACCAAATGCTGACAGAGCGCTACTTAACGAATCGCTTTGCAAGGAAATTGATCGGTCGTTGGCTACACTTACCGAAAGAGAGCGCGATATTATTAAGCTATTCTTTGGCATTAGCTGCCAGGAGATGACACTTGAGGAGATTGGTGAGAAGTTTGGGCTTACCCGTGAAAGGGTTCGTCAGATTAAAGAAAAGGCCATTAGGCGTCTTCGTCATACCTCAAGAAGCAAATTGCTAAAAGCATATTTAGGGTAAACATTAGTTTATATAAAAAGTAAAGGTCATCGCGTGCGATGACCTTTACTTTTTTATGGCCTTACAAATACTGCTATTGACAATCGCGGCACTCGTCCAAATTCTTATTATAAACTGCCATTGCACGCTGGCTCATACCCATACTGGAGAATCCACCGTCGTTGTAAATATTCTGCATAGTAATTTTGCGTGTTAAATCGCTGAAAAGCGAAATGCACAATCCAGCACACTCTTCTGCATCGGCATTGCCAAGTGGAGACATCCTATCGGTAAAATCCATAAGCCCTTCAAAGCCCATCACCCCGCTCCCTGCTGTAGTTAGGGTTGGTGATTGCGAAATGGTATTAATCCTAACCCTACGCTCTCGTCCAAAGATATAGCCAAAACTACGAGCAATCGACTCAAGCAATGCTTTTGCATCTGCCATATCATTATAGCCATACAGCGTGCGCTGTGCAGCAATATACGATAAAGCCACAATTGATCCCCATTCACTAATAGCATCCTGTTTCCATGCAACTTGAAGCATCTTATGGAAAGAGATTGCAGAGATATCAAGGGTTTTCATTAGATACTCGTAGTTAAGGTCATCGTAGGTGTGCCCTTTTCGAACGTTTGGCGACATGCCAATTGAGTGAAGAACAAAGTCTATTTTACCTCCAAAATGCTCAGTGGCCTTTTGGAATAGCTCATTCAAATCTTTTACATTCGTAGCATCTGCAGCAATTAAAACTGCATTCGTTTTCTTTGCCAACTCTTGAACCGATCCCATGCGCATAGCAACAGCAGTGTTGGATAGTACTAGTTGAGCACCCTCTTTGTGGGCAAGTTCAGCTACGTGCCATGCAATGGAACTCTCATTTAGTGCTCCAAAAACAATTCCTTTTTTCCCTTTTAGTAAATTGTACGACATACTATTGAAGTTTGGTTAAATTCATGTGTTAGGAAATCAATACTGTAAAAATAAGCATTAATAAACTTAATAAACACTCATAAATGATTGTTGTTCGATAGGAAGTTATAATTACATCAACATCTGCTATTTACCATTAGCAAGCAAATGCTTTGCATTGATTATGGCTGCATCAAATACCTGCTCACCGCTGAGCATTTTTGCAATCTCTAGCACTCGTTCATTAGGCTTTAACAGTCTGATGTGTGTGGTAGATGATACTGAATCATCCTCTTTATAAACCAGAAAATGGGTTGTGCCCTTGCTGGCAATCTGAGGCAAATGGGTTATGTTGATAACTTGCATTCCTTTTGACATATCGTGAATGATATTACCTACTTTATCGGCAATATCGCCCGAAACGCCAGTGTCAATCTCATCGAGAATGATGGTGGGTAAACCCTTTGCTTTAACCATTAGCGACTTAAGGCTTAGCATAAGCCTTGAAAGTTCTCCGCCCGAAGCAACTTTTGAGAGTTCTTGCAGTGATCCCTGCTTATTGGCTGAAAAAAGAAAAGTTGCCCTATCGATTCCATTTGGCAAAAGTTCATCGTGGTGAGTTATGCTTACCTTAAAATTGGCAAATGGCATTCCTAACTGGGTTAGCAACAATTGAATACTACTCTCAAAACCACCACAAACGTTAACCCTTGCGTTGCTTATTATTTTGGCCTTAGCAAATGCTTGGGAACTAATCTCACTGATTTTTTTGGCTTTGCGCTCCACAGTACTATCATAATCCACAATCTCATCAACCTTAATCTGAAGTTCATCGCGAATGGCAATTAACTCCGTTACTGTGGTAACCCTATGCTTTTGCATCAGAGTATTTATATTGTCGAGGCGCTGATTCACCCTTTCCAACTCTGAGGGATCGAGTTCGATCTTTTCACTCTGCATTTCACCCTCCTGAGCAATGTCCTTGAGCTCAATCCGACAAGCCTCAACCCTTTTGTTTAGTTCAATTGCCATCGGATAGAAAGAAGAAATCCTATTTAGAGATTCTTGTACATTCTTTAACCAAATTAAAATCGAAGTTTCATCTGCATTACAATAGTTTACAACCTCGTGTAGAGCAATTTTTATATCTTCGGAATGAGAGAGTTGCTGCTGTAGCAATTCCAAATCAGCCTCCTCACCCTCAACCAGTTTGGCTTCGTTTAGCTGATTTAGTTGAAATTGCAGATAATCTAAGTCGGCTTTAGCTTTTGCCGATTTTTGGGTTAGCTCATTAAACTCATCTGTTAGCTGTTTGTGCAAAGAGTATAGTTCTTTATACTCATCAATAAGGGCTCCGGTATTGGCAAAAGAATCGAGAACCAATAGTTGAAAGTTTGCATTGACCAAGAGTAGGTTTTGGTGCTGCGAGTGAATATCGATCACCCTTCCCACAATATCCTTTAAAAGGGTAAGGGTAACCGGCAACTCATTAACAAATGCCCTCGATTTGCCCGACTGGCTAATATGACGTCTTATAATGGTATTGGGCTGAAAGTCTAAATCGTTTTCTTCAAAAAGAGGTTCAAGGTTGTAACCTTGAAGATTGAAAGTACCCTCAACAATGCAGCTATTCTCCTTATCCTTTAGTATGTTAGCCTCGGCTCTATTCCCCAGTATTAGGCCCAAAGCACCAAGCAAAATAGATTTACCTGCACCAGTCTCACCCGTAATGATATTTAATCCTGAATGAAAATCAATTTCAAGATTATCAATTATGGCATAATTTTTTACAAGTAGGTGCTTTAGCATAGCTAACAAATTAACGCAATCTAGCGTCGCCCCCCCGGTTGGGCGTTACTGCCGCCATCCTGCATAATCCGATTATACTTACTGGAATTGGCGTTATCAACCTCAGTTAGAATATTAAGTACTCTAGTTTTTTCTGCAGGGAACGATTCGGAAAAGATATTCACTAACTCCTCACTTTTTGCATCAAAGAATACTTGCAGATAGTACATATGTGGATCGGGTTTTTCTCGATATACCCTTTGTATACTAATCAAAGTTTCCGCTATTTCAGCTCTCCCCTCTACAAGTTTATCGCTCATCCTATCAAGTCCAACTCTGTGATATTTATAGTAAACCTCTCTAAGGGGCCGATACTTTGAATTGAGCAAGTTCTCTGCCAACCAATATCTATTCTTCCGGTTCCCCTCATATGCTTTCCACCCTCTCTCAATGGCATTCTGAGCATTATTCACAATTGTCTCTGCTTTCTGAAAATACTCCGTTCCGCCAAGATACGAGTACGAATCGTAATCGAACCCAAGGATAATATAAGCATAGTAGGCCAACATAGAGGTAAGGTTACTAGTGTAGCGGGAATCAGAAAACACTAACTGATCAAACTCAACATACCTAAAGTTCATGTTATTATCCACAATATTTAGCATGGTGGTGTTGTACGAGGTACCAAAAATTGGGCGTCGAGATTGAATCTGGATTGAACCCCTAAACTCATCTGAACCAATTTGCTCATTGATGGTAATCATCATATTGCACTCAATGCGTTCATCCTGTCCATAAAGATGATTTGTCCACGATGTATTGTTCATAAACTCATAAACAGCGGTCTGCAGCGTTTGAAAGACCTGACGATTTGTTCCCTGAATTTTCTGAGAGTTTATCTGAATATTACATCGTAACTCCTGCTGAAACGACAGTAGCGGAATTAAGATAAAAAGAAAAATTGATATGAATACTTTACGGGTAAACATAGGCTAATAATTTATGATGTTGGCTTACTTAAAGAGTTTTACCAACTCATTTACAATGTCATCTGCAACTTGGGCCTTCGATTTTAACGGATAGGGAATCTCGCTTCCGTTACTATGTATAATGGTTACCTTATTAGTGGAAACATCAAAGCCTGCACCCTCATCGTTAGTGGAATTGAGAACGATAAAATCAAACTTCTTCGACTTGAGCTTGCGTAATGCATTCTCCTTCTCTCTCTGTGTTTCTAGGGCAAATCCAACGAGCAATTGATCTTTGCTCTTTTGCTTTCCCAACTCCATGGCAATATCCTTTGTGGGGGCTAATTCAACCATTAAGGTGTTATCCTCGCGTTTAATTTTTTGAGTTTCCACCTGCTTTACCGAGAAATCGGCAACTGCAGCAGCAAGAACAGCCGCATCACATTGAGAATAGAGTTCAACTGATTTATCGTACATCTGCTGAGCAGTGGTTACCTTGATAATCTTTATATCCTTGTGAGCTGGCTTTTGATTTGAGGGCCCAGTTACGAAAAAAACTTCTGCTCCTCTCTGAGCAAGGCTATTGGCTATACACGCTCCCATTAATCCCGACGAACGATTCCCAATAAATCGAATAGGATCAATCGGCTCATAGGTTGGCCCAGAGGTAACAAGAATCAATTTCCCCTTTAGGGTTTCTTTACCTGAAAAGAAGGACGAAATGGCCTCAAGAATTTTCTCGGGCTCTTCCATTCTACCCTTTCCGCATAGCCCGCTGGCAAGTTCACCTATTGTAGCCTCAACAATAATATTTCCATAGCCTTTCAAAACCTCAATATTCTTTTGGGTAGCAGGATGCTGATACATATCCAAATCCATTGCTGGTGCAACCATTACTGGGCATCGTGCTGAAAGATATGATGTTAAAAGTAGATTATCGGCAACTCCATTGGCCATTTTAGCCATGGTATTTGCCGATGCTGGTGCAATAAGATAAAGATCGGCCCAGAGGCCTAAATCAACATGGCTATTCCAATCTCCATTCTCAGGATTAAAAAAATCCACTAGAATAGGATTTTTAGATAGCGTAGCCATGGTTAAAGGAGTGATAAACTCTTTGGCTAAAGGAGTCATAATAACCTTTACATTTGCTCCCTCTTTAACTAAAAGCCTAACTAGGCTAGCAGCTTTGTAGGCAGCAATGCTACCAGTAATACCAAGCAGTATATTTTTGCCCTTTAGCATAAGATTTCACTAGCCTTCCTCTTGGATTTGCTCTTTTTTGTGATAAATTTTACCATCAAGAAACTCTTGCAAAGCAATAAGTGTAGGCTTTGGCAGTCTCTCGTAAAATTTACTTATTTCGATTTGCTCCCTATTCTCAAACACCTCTTCAAGGTTATCGGTATAGTATGCAAACTCCTCAAGTTTACGATTAAGTTCTTGTTTCATATCCTGCCCAATCGTGTTTGAGCGCTTAGCAATAACTCTTACTGATTCGTATATATTTCCTGTGTCTTTATCAAGCACCGAAAAATCTTGAGTTGTTGTTGTTAAGGGCGCAATTACTTTTTTGAAATCCATAGTTATATTTATTTAGCTTATTTTTTTTCTACAACGGTAATACTACTGGCATATATTTTTTCTGCCTCGCGTTTATACTTTGTCTCCGGATATTCGCTCATTAGGTTATAATACTCATCAAGAGTATTCTGAAAGCGTTCTCGCCTTTTTTCGATAACACTATTTGCAGCCAGATTATAGGAGGCGGATAGGATCATATAAAGTTGCTCCTCACGATATTCTGAGTCAGGGAACTTGCCAAGACTATTTTTAAGCGCAGTAATTGCCGATTTATAGTCTGCCATATCGTAGTAAAGTTTTGCACTTAGATATGCCTTTTCAATAAGTTTCGATCGAAGCTCATGCATAATCCTATTTACCTCTGCTTTTTTAGAGGTATTCGGGTACTTTGTTATAAATTCAGCAAATGCTGAAATAGCACTATTTGTTGTTTCCTGATCGAGCAAGGGTCTAGGCGATGACTTGTAATAACAATATGCATACATATACTCTGCCTGCTCAATAAAAGTGCTTCGGGGGTAGTTCTGTCTGAACTGATCGAAAAAATGTGCCGATAAAAGAAAATCTCCTTGGTGATAATACCCTTCTGACAAATAGTACTCAATCGTATCTGCTTGCATAGTGCCCCTGTAAATTGGGACTAGCTGCTCAAATATTGTTGTGTATCTGTAATGATCTTTTTTCGCGTAGTACTCTAACCCTTTTTTGTACATTAGCCCGTAGTCCTTGCTTTTTAGCAATTTATCAAAGCCACTACACGACATAATTAAAAGGGCCAATAAACTTAGAATAACTATTTGATAATTTTTCATGTTATGCAAAGGCATTTAGTAATGATAAACTCTAATTAGGTAAATATATTGCAGACATTTTCAAGCGAGCAAAGTTAGTAAGATATTTGCAAAAACTCACCCCAAATATCCATAAAATTTTTTGAATCATATAGTTAAAGAGTATTAACCCAACTAAAAAAACAAGTGGCTAATTATCAGGAAAGTACTTGATTAAATGAGTTCTATAAAAAACAATCCCATTTAAAGCCTTGTCATATCAGTTGGAATGTACTAATAAAAGGCTCGAGTTAGGTTTAGCAATTTAGAGTATTGACAAAAATATGTACTTTTGTAAAAATTTAATCACTTTCATTAACCCTATAAAAACAATTCATCGTGGATATTTTTGATAAGCTTAGAAAAGGCATGGGGCCAATTGGCCAATACCACAAAGAGGGCCATGGCTATTTTGCATTTCCAAAATTAGAAGGCGAAATTGAACCTTGGATGATATTCCGTGGTAAAAAGGTATTAACCTGGAGCCTTAACAACTATCTGGGTTTAGCCAACCACCCTGAGGTTAGAAAAGCCGATGCCGAAGCTGCTGCTAAATATGGCATGGCATATCCCATGGGTGCTAGAATGATGAGCGGACAAACTAAGTTTCACGAAGAGTTGGAAGAAAAACTTGCAGCTTTTGTTGGAAAGCAATCAGCCTTTCTGCTTAACTATGGTTACCAAGGTATGGTATCCATTATCGATACTTTAGTTTCGCGTAATGATGTTGTAGTTTACGACTCTGAGTCGCACGCTTGTATTATTGATGGTTTACGTTTAACCACAGGGAAAAGATTTGTGTTCGCGCACAACGATATGGAGAGTCTGCGCAAACAGCTTGGCCATGCAACCCGTTTAGCCGAGAAAACTGGCGGAGGCATTCTTGTTATTACCGAGGGTGTTTTTGGAATGGCCGGCGACCTTGGAAATCTTAGGGCAATTGTAGATTTAAAGAAAGAATTTAAGTTTCGCCTTTTAGTTGATGATGCACACGGCTTTGGCACCATGGGCAAAACTGGTGCGGGAGCTGGTGAACATTTTGGTGTTCAGGATGAAGTTGATGTACACTTTGCAACCTTTGCAAAAAGTGGTGCAGGCATTGGCGCATTTGTTGCCGCCGATGAGGATATTATAAGATATTTAGCCTACAACTTGCGTTCACAAACTTTTGCAAAATCGCTTCCAATGCCAATGGTAATTGGAGGGATTAAGCGGGTGGAGATTATGCAAACCCAACCAGAACTTAAGGAAAACCTTTGGAAAATTGCTCATGCTCTACAGAAAGGATTAAAAGAGGTGGGTTTGGATATTGGTAATACCGAGTCACCAGTTACGCCTGTTTACATGAAAGGAAACATTCCAGAGGCAACCAATATGGTTTTCGACCTTAGAGAGAACTATAACATCTTCTGCTCAATAGTGGTTTACCCTGTTATACCAAAAGGACAAATTTTGTTAAGACTTATCCCCACAGCGGTTCACACCCTTGATGATGTAAAAATCACCGTTGCTGCATTTGCAGAATGTGCTAAGAAACTAAAAGAGGGGAAATACTATGCAGAGCAAATGTCGCAAGTATAGATTATTCGACCTACGATAATAAACAAGAATGGCTGCTCAAAAGGGCAGCCATTCTTGTTTGTGCTAAAATACTCGAGTGCCAAGATATCGCTCCGCATCTAAAGCGGCCATACATCCTGAGCCTGCTGCAGTAACAGCTTGTCTATAATGCTTGTCCTGCACATCGCCGCAGGCAAAAACACCGGGGATATTGGTTTTGGGTGTACCGGGTTGAGTTTGTATATAGCCCGTTTCGTCCATATCGATAAACCCTTTAAAAATATCGGAGTTTGGCTGATGGCCAATGGCAACAAAGAAGCCTGTAATATCAACTTTTGCCTCTTTACCGCTTTTGATGTTATTAAGAATTACTCCTGTTACCCCATTTGCATCGCCCACAATCTCTTTTGTACTATGCTCATATAACACTTCAATATTCTTGGTTGCTACCACCCTATCCTGCATCACTTTAGATGCTCTTAGGTAAGGTTTACGCACAATCATATAAACCTTTTTGCATATACCGGCTAAATAGGTTGCCTCCTCACAGGCTGTATCACCTCCGCCAACCACTGCAACATCTTGTCCCTTATAAAAAAAACCATCGCAGGTAGCACATGCCGAAACTCCTTGTCCTTTAAATTTTTCCTCTGACTCTAGGCCCAGATATTTTGCGGTTGCCCCGGTAGCAATAATAAGCGCATCGGCAGTAATAACCTTATCATTATCAATTGTAACCGCATAGGGCTGCTTTGAAAGATCTGCAGCAGTAGCCAACCCAAAACGCACATCGGTACCAAAACGCTCTGCTTGCTTCTTAAGATCCTCCATCATAGCAGGTCCTGTAATCCCATCGGGATAACCAGGGAAGTTGTCAACCTCGGTAGTGGTTGTAAGTTGCCCCCCGGGCTGAAGCCCCTCGTAAAGCACAGGGCTTAAATTTGCCCTTGCAGCATATATTGCTGCTGTGTATCCGGCAGGCCCCGACCCTACTATTAGCACCCTTACATGTTCCGAAGGAGCATCGTTTTTAACTTTTTTGTTCTCCTCACCCTTGGTTTCCAATGGTTTAAATAATTCCATATCGATATATTTAAAATGGTTAATACGCTGTTTTAAACAAAACAATTTTGAAAGAGTTCACAAATTGTTTCCTGTGCAAAGTTAAGCTTTATAAGGAAAAAAAATACAAAAAAAGGGTTTGCTATAAAAGGGGTTAAATATGCTTTGGTTTTTAGAAAAAGTATCTATCTTTGCACCTCAAAATCGTTCGGGGTGTGGCGCAGTTGGCTAGCGTACTTGCATGGGGTGCAAGGGGTCGGAAGTTCGAGTCTTCTCACCCCGACGAGAAATGGCGGTAGTTTCAGAGTTTTTCTGATTCAGCCGCCATTTTTATTTTTACACAGCACGCAAGATTAATTGTTCCTTTAAATTATATTTCTTCGTTTCTTGTTACCCAAACTAATTAACGAGATTAAGAGGCTTAAAATTGATAATTTAAACTATAAGTTAAAGTCCACTTTCGTATTGCTTGTTTTGGGTGGGCTGAATATGGTTTTTAAGTTGAAGTGTTGCCTGAGGGTTACCACTTAAATGTTGTTTGAAAAGAGAAATCAATGTGGATTTGTCCATCGTAGGGTTAGTTGCGGTTTTGATATCAGTTAAATCAATGAGAAAACTGAAAAAGTGATCGGGCACATCGGCAACAACATCAGTGTTGAGCATATTGGTAGCACTAAAAACTCGATGGTAGTTACCTCTCGATTTCTCAACCATAAACAACTCCCCGTTCATGTTGGTAATAGTAGCGGTTTTTTCGCATTGCGGAATACAACTTTTGCCTATTTTATGTTTTTCGCATCCAGTTACCTGATGAAACAAGCATTGCCGACTCGTCATGAGCACAACAGGCTGATATATTGTATAGTACAAATTAAAATCCTTCGGTTTTCGAATCTGCCGTATTTGTCCTCGGTTAATTTCGTTGGATAGGAAAGCACCCTGACAGCTGAAATTCTCTTTTAAACACAACAGGCTATAAGAATTTACAATATTGAGTTGTGGCCCGGCAATCCACGAGATTCCTTTCTTAGAGGCTTCAAAACCTATTCCTGTGTTGTTGGTAACAAGGCGTTTTGGTTGCAACTGATCCAGAAATTCAAGTGCAGCACTATAGTCGTCGCCTATTAAAATGGACGGAAACCAGGGAATGATTTCGCTGTTTTCGGTAAAAAGCTGGAGCAACTGGTCCTTTTGGCATTTGAAACCACTGGGTAACTGAAAATAAAGATCCACAGCAGCGTCGCAGCAAGTTTTAATATCCTTTGGTGAGGAAATCAATACCGAAAGCCTTGGAACTTGATTTTGATTAATTAATCTCTCTAGAACAGGAAGTGTTACCGGGGATACAATTTTCTTGGAGCCATTCAAAATAAATAGTATTCGGTTTTTAAGCGCACTAAGCTCTTTAAAAGGTAGAAAGATATTTTCATCAGGAACAAACTCCATGCACTGTATGAAATATTCGGTATCATCAATGGCTTTTAGTCGACTAAGCAAGATTTTATGATTCAGCGGTTCGGAGCCTTTGCTAGCCAAATTCACTTCGGAGCGTACCTCAAATGTGGTGTTCGGGCTTTTTAGTGTTATCACCAGCGGCGCTCCACACTGCCCTGTAATGCTTATTTCTAAAGGAATTTTAGCAACACTAAATTGTGCTATCTGGCTTTGTACGTACTTTCTAACCTGATCCTTTTCATCGTAAAGCGCCTTCTGTTTCTCTTCAATTTCATCATCCGAAAAGCCTTTGCTATTCTCGGTAAGATGAGTCAATACATAACTCATGGGATTATCAATAAACATATCGGCATTAATCTCACCCTTTAAAAACCCATTTGAAAAATCGCGATTAAACACTCTATAAAAGGCACTATTATCGTCACTTAGCGTATTGGTGTCGTTAAACCGATCAATCTGTTTCCTCCAAGCATTCACAACCGTATAAACGTATTCAAACTCCTTAATTCGTCCCTCAATCTTAAGCGATGCAACTCCTGCATTGAACAACTCCCGAAGATCCGAAAAGGCTGAATTATCTTTTAAATTGAGCGGAAACTCTTTTCCTGCAGATGTTAGCACATATCGATCCCTACAGGGCTGGCTGCAACGCCCTCGATTACCCGAATTTGCGCCATTTGCAGCGCTCATATAACAGATACCCGAAAAAGATAAACAATAGGATCCATGAACAAAGACCTCTGTCAACATCTGAAGTCTCAGCCCAAGGGCTGTCAACACTTTAATCTCATGTATATTTAGCTCTCGCGATAAATTAACCCGATTGGCGTTCAGCTTGCTTAAAAACTGAACCTGTCCTTCATTGTGCGTAGTTAGTTGCGTAGATGCATGTATTTTAAGGCTTTTGAAATATTTAGATAGGATGTAAAAAAGCCCCAAATCCTGAACAATAATCCCATCGATGCTTGTGTTCACCAATCGGTTAAGAAGTTTTATAAGTGCTGGGATTTCGCTATCTAAAATAATGATATTGAGGGTTAAAAAAACTTCACAATGGTGTTTATGCGCCAATCGTAAAATCCCCTGAAGGTCTTCAAAACTAATGTTTGCTGCTCTATTTCGTGCATTAAACTTACTCAAACCACAGTAAACAGCATCTGCTCCAGCAAGAATGGCCGATTTTATGGAATCAATATCTCCACCGGGGGCTAAAAGCTCTATTTTTCGTTGCATTTACCTAAATATGTGATACTTGAGCAATAGATTCAACAGTATTAATAGGGCTCAAAATTAACTATTTATTGTGCGCTGTTTTATTTTCCACCAAATCCAAGTAACAATTAGTCTATAAAAAAAGGTCGCTCATTATAATATTTTCTAAGGCAAAGCAATGCCTCTTGATGCGGTAAATATTCTCGACCATTGTTCCACACTCATTTTAAGACTCAACGCTTCTACAGATCTTTTTATACGGTCAATTTTTCCACTTCCGGTAATTGGCATAATGGTAGAAGGGTGCATAAATAACCAACTGTAAATTACTTTATCAATACCGTCAACATTGAGTTCCTCTGCTATTTCTTTTAATACTTTTACAATTCTTTCCGATTTTTCGTCTGTAGGAATAACAAGTTTTCCATTAGCCATTGGGCAATAGGCCATCGGTTTAATTCTTTTTTCAAGAAAGAAATTCATATTCCCATTTTCAAAATGTGTTATACTATATGGAGATATTTCAACTTGATTGGTTACTAATTTTTCATCAGTATAGGATTGTAACATGGAGTAATCGTGTGACAAGAAATTAGATACACCGAAATGACGAACCTTACCCTCCTTTTTTAACTTATCAAATGCCTTTGCTACTTCTTCTGGATTTAAAACATCAGATGGACGGTGCAACAATAGAACATCAATATAATCGGTTCTTAAATTTCTTAAAGATTTTTCAGCCTCACCAATAATATAGTCATGTGTGTAATCATAATACTGAATTTTTTGTTTTGGAAATTTATTTGACATGATTTTGATACCGCATTTTGTTACAATTTTCATGGCTTTACGAAGTGATGGCTTTAATAACAATGCTTTTCCTACTGTATCTTCGCAACTGTAATTTCCATAAATGTTTGCATTATCAAATGTATCAATGCCCAATTCCATAATCTGTTCTGTAAATTTCAACAATTCAGCACTTGACATATTCCAATCTAAAATTCTCATTTGCCCATGGATAATCCTTGAGAATTCAAGTCCTTCAACCAATTTCACCTTTTCCATATTAATTATTTAATTCTTTGTAAGTCATTTGTAATTAATTCCTTATTCTGCTGGTTTGTTCATTTGGAATATTGAAGGAAGGCCTCTCAGTTTAAAAAATCACTGAGTTTTGCTGCAGTCGATTGGTAGAGGGTTAATCCTTAAGACAACGAACAGAGAATCCTAAATTCTTATTGTCTTTGTTGCTACCAAAATCGTTGCTATCGTATTTCAGGGTTAAACTCCTTGCACTATCAATACTAATCTCAGTAGCACTCCACCAACTACCGGAGTACCCTATGTTGTAGAATGTTTCACCGTTGTCATTAAGGAGTTCCCCCGAAAGAGCTGAGAATCCAAAGTCATCAGTGCCATTACCATTACTGCTCCAGCCACTTTTGGCTTTTAATTTGACCCCAGTATTATTGCCAACAAAATCGGTTAACTGTAACCACTCCACATCGTTGGGCAAATGCCAACCTGTGGGGCATACGTTGCAGGCAGTTTGCCAATCGTATAGATAACCGTATCTCTGAGTATTGCTAGTATTACTATCGTTGGTCCAATAATTACCGCTGTTGGGCTCATAAGCTAGATTCTCGGCCATCCAAACCTGCGAACCAATTTTTACAGTTTTATAGGTTTTACTATCGCGGTTGTCTGTAAAAAACCCCTCATTTTTATCAATATCAAACTTCGTCCGAGTTTCTTCACCCTGACTAACAGAAAGAACCAAGCGAAAGCCAACGTCATTGCTACGATTGCTAGGGTCAGTATCAAGGTAGCTCCGGTAGGTTATCCGACTAACCCCAGCAGACATGCGCCAGCTTCCACCACGCTGCACACGACCAGAACCCGAAGTTGGTCCCTGTGGATTTATACTTGAACTACTACCGTAGTAGCTATCGCTATACCAATCATTACACCACTCCCACACGTTGCCGTTTAAATCGTAAATACCCAGTTTGTTAGGCGTTTTGCTGCCTACGGGATGGGTTTTGTATTCGCTATTCTTAGTATACCACGCCACCTTTCTGATATTATTACTGCCCGCATACTTGTACTCATTGCTCTGGACCCCACCCTTTGCTACGTACTCCCACTCCGCCTCGGAGGGTAACCGGTAATTTTTTCCTGTTATTCGATTCAATTTCTCCAAAAACTCCTGTATATCGTACCAGCTCACTTGCTCTACTGGGCAATTGTCGCATCCGCTGAAAAGGCTTGGGTTGTTACCCATAATAGCATACCACTGCGCTTGAGTTACCTCGTACTTTCCCATGTAAAAATCGTTTACCGTTACAAGATGAGCGGGTTTCTCACTAGGATAGCAATCGCCCTTTTTCTCGCTGATACAACCCATGGTATAAGTACCCCCACGTACACTCACCATTTCGAGATTGAGATTGGCAGCAGTCTCGGTAAAATTATCAAACTCAATAACATCATAATCCCACCGGTCCTGCCCACCCCGCCTTACGGCAATTATCTCCTCAACCACCTTTTTCCCGTTTACCAACCTTAAGGTATTGTTGCCAAAGGCTAACGTGCCAGTCCAAGGCGTGGTGCTCCCCTTCCCTTCGATAGACTCAGGGGCCGGGGAGCCATTTATGCTGAGTTGTGCTCCAGTGGGCTTGCTGGCAATAATTACCTGCATCCCACTATGTAGGGTTTCGTTCACTTCAGTATCCTTGCCCTCGGCAATGGTAATAGTTTTAGTTACGGTACCATAACCCTGCTTCTCTAGTGTAAGAACGTAACTACCTATTAAGAGGTCTTTCACACTGGTTGGCGTGGAGCCATAATCCTTGCCGTTGAGTTTGATTTTTGCATCAAAAGGAGTGCTAGTTACATCGAGAGCGCCAACCCGAGGCTTAGGGCATAATGTAATGGTTTGTGGCTTGCCCACCTCCACAATAAGTTGCTGATGGTGAGAAGTGTGCTTATCGAGCACAGCCTGCAAATCGTAAATACCCGCCAGCATACGCTGACTAAAAGTTCCGTTGCCCTTACGGCTGCCATCAATAAGAATATCAGCTGTAGGCTCAGTTATAATGGTTATATCTGCAAAGGCAGGCTGCATTATGAAGTCTGCCTTAGTTGTGAGATTATCGTTCACGGTTATGCTCTTGGCTTGTGGCTGATACCACTGATTCATAAGTTTAACCATTTGGTTCCCGCTGGCAACCTCGGTTAAAGTTGCTGGAGTAGTTTTACCAGTATTCTCATCATTTAAATAAATCTGCATCCCACTTTCGGGTTCGGATGAAACGGAGATATTTCCAAATTTTGGTCTCATAGTAAAACTAAGGTTCTTGCGGTCGTTCTTAAGGCTAAACTTTCCTGCCTCCGAATGATAACGCGGTAGTTCAATGCGGTAGGTATAATTACCCTCAGGATACTTGCGGGTAAAGGGAGTGGTGCCCACTAGCATCTCCTCAACAAACACATTGGCACCTGTGGGTGTTGAGTTTATGGCAAGCCATTGGGTTAAAATCTCAGGCTCCTCCACAATGGTGGTTACGCGTGCAGTGGTAAGTTCCAACTCGTACACCATTGCCGATTGGATTGGAATAGTAAAAGCATAGTTCCGGAGCATACCTAACTTCTGGTGGGCAATGGTAATGCGCTGCACTCCACGGGGAACATAAACCCACACCTCTCCTACCTTCTGCTCTGTGCCCATTACGCCCAGCGAACCCACATCAAAGGTAAAACCCGTTTGGGTGGTTACCACCTTGATGATAGCACACACCTCGCCGTTCTGGTCCTGCTTGGGATGGTGAACCCGAGCATCAAGGTCGTTCTCCAACTGGCGAAATGATTTTACGGAGATGCTCTGAGTTACAGCATAAAATGCAATAAAAGAAAGAATTAGAACTAGAGAGAATCGCTTCATGGGTTGGGTTTAGGTATGGTTTTACATGTAGATAAAAATAGAGATTATTTAATAATCACATCTCAAGATTTGCAAATGGCAACTTACCGTATTTTGCAATAAACTCTTTTAACATGCCATACTCAACCTCTCTTGGGTCTTGCTCTGGCAGTTCTTTCCAACAAAACAATAAATTATTAGAGTTTTCGAGTTGCCAAATCAATCGTCCACCATAATGACCAACATCTTTCCCTTGACCAAACTGGAAATATTGGGCTAAACGTGATTTTAGAGTTGCCGAACTCCCCTCCTTTCCAGCCTTGCCAATGTAAACCACAATCGTTTCATCAACCCAGTTATTCTCTAACTCTGCTATTGAAACGTTAGGGTCTTTTCCCTTAAAAAACCCTCCGCTACCCTTTTCAAGGAACTGGGGAGGTGTTTTTGGAGTATAAAGAACCATGTAAACTCCTCTGGTTGAAGGGATCAAAGTATGGTCAGATAAGTATTTCCTCATTCTACTGAACCCACTAAACCCTTCGTTCTTGAGACTCTCAACACTATTAAAATCCATGATATTTGTTTGTTATAATGAAAAACCAATTTTTATATTCATATATATTGTTGTCTGGGTAAAATAACATTTCGTCGCTACGAGACTAGATGTTGTATACTATTTAATATTTTACCGCTATTATATCCCTCTTGGGCAAATAATGCTTTGTGTATAATGCGCAAAACGAAAACCAACCACCCCGAGGGGTAAAATATCGGTAAAACAAAACAGGCAAAAAAGAACAAGTTCCTAGTCACGGAATACAAAACTAACTCTGGGCAACAGGGAGAAATGATAAATAGCAAAACCCCTAATCAACCCACATGAAACTAAATCATATTCAAAGCACAGCAGTTAAAAATCACCCAACCCATAAATACTCCCATCGGGATTTTTCTCGGGTTGCCATGTGCGTACGTGGATTAGTGGCTGGTTAGGATCGTTCATGTCAACTAAAAGAAATAGATACCCAGAATCGCCATAGTTTGATGAGAAATAATCCTGCTTTATCTGAATGCCATAAACCTCACCTCCCGTACCCGACTTACGGATTATATTGTCCTCAAAACGAATATTGATAAACTCATTGCTGGCAAAGCAGTGCTTTAGGTTACGAATAAATTGTTCCTTGGTGTAACGGTTGTACTCTACAATCCGGTTGTTACGGTATGGATTATCACCAGTAACTTTTGTTTTTAGCACCGAGCCAACAATAATCAGCGCATCATCAGCAAAAATACTCTCAATATAATCGGCACGCTTTAAGGCGTAAGCCGTTTTATAGTTCTCAAGGAAGTTAATCATGATTAGTCTTACCCTCTCGTCCCAAACATCCTTGTCGACTATATCCTGCAGGGCTAATTCTCCTAGACCAAAGGATATATTTGATATTTTTTTGTCCTTATTGAAATGAAAAACCACATCCTCGACAAAACTGCGGTTGTTGTTTTTAAACTTAAAACTCATGGCGAGGGAACGACACATAACGCCATCCTCAAAATTGATAAATCTAAAATCAGGCTCACGGATAATTTGGGCCTGTCCGTACTGCAAAAGATTTTTGCTTAATTCAAATGCATCAGGGGTAAATAACGAGCGAGTGGCATTGTAATTCCCTTTCCGTATTGCCTCAACAAGGGTATTCATTGCTTGTTCATAGGGCTTGGTATCGGTTACAAGCAAGAGATTTCCACGGGTTTTCGTTTCGGGTTGCTTGACAACTAACGGTTTTGGGGGTGGCTGCATTATACCAACCGGTACGTTAAAGTAACTGCTCCGGAAAGGGACCACATCGAGTTTGCCCATTACGTCGCGTAATTCGTTATCGATATTTGTTTCGCCCTCAAAAACATACTCTGCCTTAAGCCTAATCTCTTTTACAGCATCGGTCCCAATAAACTCGGCAATTCCTAATCCATTCTTAGAACTGAAAATATTTGTCCAGTCGCGCCCCGTCCAGTAGCTGTAATCAAAGTTACGAGCGGGTTCATTATTGTATAATATGGCGAGGGTGTATCTGGTTAAATCACCATCATTTTTACTTCCAGTTATGGAAATACTTACATTGGAAAGGATGCTGTTTATTTGGATTGGAATCCATGATATTAAAAGTCTATCGTTACCCTTAGCATCTATCATGTTAAGGGTATTTGCATTTGGATGGCTCCGAAGCAAGGTAAGCGACCAGTAGAAATAGCGGAGAGCATAGGCTACTTCGCCCTTTTCGGAAAATTGCTGCCCATTGCGAGCAAACTCAATAATTTTCCTTTCTCTATCGGCAAATATTTTATCCACATCGGCTCGTTTAGTGTAGCGAAAAATTTTCGCATCGGGCTCGTTGCTGATAACAATACGTTCAGTATTTCGGAGCGTAGCAGTGGAATAGGTGTTTATAACACCCTTAAAAGTTTCCTCAAATGTTTCCTTTCCGCCATTTCTGTTCTCCTCCTGCAAAAGCGTAAAGCGGCTTTCAACTTGGGTTGAAATTTGATTAATTAACATCCCCAGAGCATCTTGGTCGGCACGGTTTAGGGTAATCCCTGAGCCTTCGCCCCAAATATAGGCTTGTCTATCGGCTTTAATTTGGTCGATGGTTTGGGCATGTATCAACTGAAAGAACAGGACTAGATGAATAAAAATGCAAACTCTCTTCATCTCAATTAAAGTGTTTAGTTAATCAAAAGTATATGTATTTAACAATCTTCCAAAAATCATTTTGCACCAAGTTGATTACAAAAAAAATACCACAAATAATATATTAAAAATTAATCAACAATCCCCATATTTGTCCATTGCTATTTGGTGAAAAACATGTAAAATAAAAAAAAGAAAACCATGCTCAAAACATTTATAGCCGCAACTATAATTTTTTGCTCGTGCGCAAGCAAATCGAATAAAGTTGTGGAGCCAGATGATAGGGGTTACGTTGTTAAGGTAGGTCAGTTGGCCCCAGATTTTACTACTGTGCTTAGTGATAATAGGAGCTTTTCACTTTCGGAAAATCGAGGAAAGGTTGTAATGCTTCAGTTTACAGCTAGCTGGTGTGGGGTTTGCCGCAAAGAGATGCCGCATATTGAGAAAGACATTTGGTTACCCCTAAAAGACAAAGGCCTTGTACTTGTTGGTGTTGACAGGGGTGAACCTATTGATAAGGTAATTGATTTTGCAAACAAAATGGGGACAACCTACCCCTTGGCACTCGATGAGAAATCTGAAATATTTGAACTTTACGCACACAAAAGTGCTGGGGTTACTCGGAATGTTATAATAGACAAAGAGGGAAAAATTGTATTTCTAACCCGATTGTTTGACGAGAAGGAATTTAAGCAGATGGTTCAGGTAATTAAAAATCTACTTGAAAACTAGCACAACTATTTGCTGTACTAATTTTCTAAAAAACAAATTAAAGGGCTACCCTAAGGTTTAGCCCAATTATTAAGAAAATACTAGTTTACTCCTTTAACTTCTCAACCAATCGCTTAATCATGGGTAGCATGGTTACTGGATTTGTTGCAGAGAGAAAATTGTTATCCTCAACCCAATCGGATCCATCGTAAATTGCGCCTGCATTAATCAGGTCGTGCTTAATTGCATGGAAGCCTGTAACTTTGCGTCCCTTCACAATTTCGGATGAGATCAACAGCCAAGGACCATGGCAAATTGAGACAATAATTTTGCCTCTTTCGTCGTGCTTACGGATAAAGCGAATAAGTCCCTCATCCCTTCGAAACAAATCGGGAGCATAACCACCAGGTATAATAACCGCATCGAAGGTGATACTCTTAATCTCGTTAAACGAATAGTCGGGTTTAAAAACCATTCCTCCTTTGCCTTGGTATTCTTTTAGTTCGGGGGCGGCTGAAATAACATCAAAACCCTCCTCCTGCAATCGAAGATAAGGATATAGAAACTCTGAATCTTCAACCATTTTCTCGAGCAGAACTAATATTTTTTTCATCTTATTTTGTATGTTTTTCCAGTTTATCTATTCTATTGGCCAATTCACGATCTTTGTCGGTAACCACATCTCCGGCATCGTGGGTAGAAAGCCTAATTTCAACCTTATTGTACACATTGCGCCAATCGGGGTGATGATTCATAATATCGGCAATAGGTGCAACTCGCTGCATAAATGAAAATGCAGAAGTAAAATCGTCGAATTCAAACGTTTTTACCAACTGATTATTCTCCTCTTTCCACATAACGCTATTGTTTTTAAATTAAACATTACAAAGCAACATTATGTTCGATGCAGAATTATGAAGGATAAATTTAATACAATTATTCACTCACCGCTCTACCAAAACCTTTTATCTCTTGAATAAGCTAAACAGAGAGGTGTAATTAGATTCAAAAACCTATAAACATCGAACTAGAGCATTGAACTAAAGTTCAGACAAATGGCTGAAGTATTGCTTTGGGATGAGATTAACATTAGGCTTCTTACTAAAAAGGCCAAAAACAGTAGATCCACTACCCGACATGCTAGCGTACATGGCTCCCATTTGGTAAAGTTTTTCTTTTAGATCTGCAATTTCGGGATGCATTGGGATGATAACCTTTTCAAAATCGTTGTAAACATTTTCTTTCCATTGCTCTATTGTCAAACTGTCAATGTGTCTTAGGTTAAATGGAGCGGGTTTTGGATTAGATAGACCATAGGCCTTACCTGTATTAACATGAATTCCGGGGTTAGCGAGCAGAATATAAATCCCCTTAAGATTGATTTTTACCTCCTGAAGTTGTTCACCACGTCCGCCTGCAAAACTGGGACAATTAGTTAGAAAAAAAGGACAATCGCTCCCCAACTCGAGTGCAATTTTAGCTAAGGTGCTTTGGTCAACCCCCTCGGTTGCTATTTCGTTGAGCATTGTAAGCGTAAAAGCACCGTTGGCTGATCCTCCGCCTAACCCAGCACCTAAAGGTATTTGCTTATGCAGATGCATTGCAACCTTGGGCAAATTTATATGTTTAGATAAAAGCCTATATGCCTTAACACAAAGGTTATCGTCAATATCGGCATCAACCTTAATGCCCGTTTGGGTAAATTCAATGGCTTTGGATTGATTGGTTTGGGGTAAAATCTCAAGAATATCACAAAGTCTGGGTACGGGCAAAAACAGGGTTTCGATATTATGGAAACCATCATTGCGCTTTTGGGTAATATAGAGCCCAAGGTTAACCTTTGCGTTTGGAAACATTATCATACCAAAAATGCTTTTTACAAAGTTAGGCGCAAAATTGCTAATGACAAAAGCCAAATTGTGAATTATACCTACGTCAGAAGTGCAGCACCTATTATACCCGCATCGTTAAGTAATTTAGCAGGTGATACTGGAGTATTTATGGTGAGTTGCTTACTAAAGTTATCGAATCGTTTGCTTGCGCCCCCACCAAGGATAAACATATCGGGGTAAAAAAGTTTTTCGAGATAAAGCAGATAATCATTAAATCGCATGCCCCACTTATCCCAATCTAATTCCTCGTTTTTACGAACAGCATCAGATGCAAACTTCTCTGCCGTAAGACCGTGTTTCATAAAGATGTGCCCCAATTCGGTATTTGGAATTAGTTTGCCCTTGTTAAAAAGAGCAGAACCAATACCTGTTCCAATAGTTAGAAATATGGCCACCCCCTTAAAACCTTTCACCTTACCGAAGCATAGTTCAGCATATCCAGCAACATCAGCATCATTAAGCACACTAACTTTGCAACCAGTAGCTTTTTTAAAAAGTTTGTTGGCATTAACTCCGATAAACTCCTTATCGATATTTGATGCTGTTTTTACTACCCCATTTTGCACTACGGCTGGAAATCCAAAGCCAATCTTTCCTTTCCAATGAAAATGGTTTACCACCTGTTTTACAATAGCAACTGTTTCCTTTACCGATGCTGGCTGCGAAGTTTCAATCCTGAACCTCTCGGCAATAATCTTACCAGTAGCGGTATTCACAATCGCTCCCTTTATTGCCGAACCCCCAATATCAATTCCCAGCGTTTCCATAGCCTGTATTTTAATTTGCTTAAAAGTAAGAAAAAATACTTTGGAGCAATTACTCTATTTCTAGTAATGCTGTAATTTTCTCAATAAGTTGATGATCAAGATGAACGCGCGGTTCAACAATCCGACCATCCTTCCCAATGAGCACGTATGATGGTGCGTAGGTAATAGCATAGGGTTTAACCTGAGAATTTTGAAACTGCCCTTTTGCAACCACATGCACACCTGTAAAAGGCTTTCCATGTAGAAATTGCGATGCTATTTTACCCTCTCCCCGTATAAAACTCCTCCAGTTTTCAATATCGTAGGTCAGAGCCTCGAGCGAAACGAACATGAATGTAACATCCATATCCCTAAAGTGATTCTGAATATCGATATACTTTGGCATTGAGGCTAGGCAGGGAGGACACCATGTTCCCCAGAAAACTAGTAGCACAACATTTCCCCTAAATGAACTTAAACTCACCAATTGTCCTGCGCTATTGGGCAGGGTAATATTTGGCGCATCCAACCCTGGTTTGATTTGTGAAACGCTCTTTGTTTTATTAAGATAAAACTGATTTAGTGCAGTATTTTGGGATAACATCTGCATCAAACTATCGGCCTTATCAATGAGATTGAAAGCATTGGGCTCATCCAAAAACTTAGGGAAGTTACTAGCCAAACGGACTAGAGAAACCTGTTGCTGCATTCCACTGTATTGATGCTCAATAATGCTGAGTTTATAAAGAAATTGTTTCTCTTGCGCTTGAGTTGGATTGTGCAAAACGACAGGCAGGTTCTGAAAATCATCCTCAAGCATAGCACCTATAGCTTGCGAATAGGATGGCAAGAACCAGTAATCGGCTGTACTTTCAAAAAGGGTTTGCTTAAAATGATAGTATTCGGCAGTTGGCAAAAGATACCCCCAAGTAGCTTGGGTTTGGTTAATATGATTTTGTAAATACTCAAACCTTTTGAATGCTATAAATAATCTAGCATCAGCCTTAGCCAAAGCTATCACTTTGGGGCTGATTTGCTTTGTGTCGACTAATGTATCAACACAATTTGTATTTGCCCGCTGAAGGCTATCGCAGTATGCGGAATACATATCCATAGGCCATTCGAACATACTGTAATCCCTAAACTCTTGCTCTAACTTAGCCCTTTGCCTAAATAACAAATCGTTTATCTGCCAACCCTTACCGCTAAAGGATGGTCGAGAGGTATTAAAAACCGATGTTTTAAGATAGATTGAATCGTTTTTGTGAAGTACAATAGGAGTTGCAACTAGGTTCAGGCTATCAATGGTAAATAAATGGATTAGCGCTACCTCATCAACATTAATGGCAGATTGAAAGTTGCCCTCATTATCGGTACCAACCACTACCAGTGGATCAGAATATGGTAAATTGATATACACATCTTCGGCAGAATAAATGGCAATGGTTTGATTAGCATAACCCTCAATTTTTCCGCAGATTTTGCCTTGGGGTGTCTCTGGCTTACAACTAATAAGTAGTGCAAAGAATATTGATATTACGACTATTCGAACTAATCTCATACCGTTGGGAAGATTAATGAACGAACTAATTCAGGCCCTCAACAACAACAACAATCTCTCCCTTAACTCCTTGCTTTGTAAAATGCTCTATTAATTCTGGAAGAGTACCCCGTACAGTTTCTTCGTGCAACTTCGATATTTCACGGGAAACGCTTGCCTTACGTTCAGCACCCAAGTGCTCCGCCAGTTGTTCGAGCAGCTTAACTAATCGAAAGGGTGACTCGTAAAAAACAATGGTGCGTTCCTCCTCCTTAAGCGCCTCAATACGCTTATTACGCCCTTTTTTCTGTGGAAGAAATCCTTCAAAAATAAACCTATCGCAGGGTAATCCACTATTAACCAAGGCAGGAACAAAAGCAGTGGGGCCAGGCAGGCACTCAACCTCAATTCCCCTCTCAACACAAGTTCTGATAAGCAAAAAGCCTGGGTCGGAAATTCCTGGGGTTCCAGCATCGGAGATTAATGAAACCTTTTGCCCTTGGGCAATTCTATCGGCAACCTGTTCTACCGTCCGATGCTCATTAAATTTATGATGGGCCCAAAGAGGGGCCTTTATGTCTAGGTGTTTCATAAGGAAACCGCTTGTTCGCGTATCCTCTGAAAGGATTATGTCTGACTCCTTCAATACTCTGATAGCTCTTAGGGTAATATCCTCGAGATTGCCTATAGGAGTAGGTACAACAAAAAGTTTTCCCATTGCTTTATCCGTGTAGGAGCTTACGCCTAATTAAATCTATTAGCTGGCTTGCCGCCTCGTTATCGTTATCCCAGTTAAAGTTTTCCTGAATATAGATTAGGGCATCGTTAATATCCGTAAACTCATTGAGCTTATTAATGCTCTTGGAATAAAATTCTGCATTCCCATTAAAAAGTTCCTTCGTGAACAAAAACTTATCATTTATGCCAATGGCTTTGGTTAAATCGCCAATGGCCTTGTTTTGGAGTACTGTTGCAAAATCCTTTTTATTCTGACCAAGAATCTCATTTCTGAACTTTTGCTTATTCTTGTACTTATCGCCCAGCGGAATACTTTGCTCTTTCTCTGTACTCAAATCATGATGAATCACAGGTATATCCTCATCAACCTCATCTTGAATAGTTTCATCTTGGATAATCACTTCCCGATCGTCATCAGCAGTGATTGCTATTTCGGAGGAGTCATCTACAGAAATTTCAAATGGACTAACATCTTCAAGAACTTCTTTAGTAGGCTTTACCTGCTCTTTAATAACAATGGGCTTAGGTTTAACAGATTCAACTTTCTCCTCCTTGTTATTCGCAAACAATAGTTCATCGTATACTAGTCGCAACTTTTCGAGCAATAAATCGTGCTCAATAGCAGACAGTGAATCCTTTTGTAAAGCCCTAGAAACAATCTTTTCTATCTCGTTAACTCTTTCCAGCAGGCTCTTTAAATTGGTTGATTTTACCATAGTAGTATTAATTCTGATTGCAAAATTAAGAATTTGCTTACTTTTGTAAAACTAACGAGAATATTTTTATTTATTGCCATGCTTTTTTCTGAAAATTCGATAGCGACCAACAAACGGCGAGGGCTAATTGAGGTTATTTGTGGCTCAATGTTCTCGGGTAAAACCGAAGAGTTAATCCGTAGGCTTAAGCGTGCGCGCATTGCCAAGCAACGGGTTGAAATTTTTAAACCACAAATTGATACACGTTACTCAATTGATGAAATTGTATCGCACGACTCAAACTCCATTCGTTCCACGCCGGTTACCTCATCGGGTAACATTCTGCTGCTAGCATCGGATGTTGATGTGGTTGGAATTGACGAAGCTCAATTCTTTGATAACAACCTAGCAGATGTTTGCAATAAATTGGCCAACCAAGGCATTAGGGTAATTGTTGCAGGACTCGACATGGACTTTAGCGGCAAACCCTTTGGCCCTATTCCTGGCATTATGGCCTGTGCTGAGCATGTTACCAAAGTACATGCAATATGCCTAAAGTGTGGTAATCTTGCACATTACTCCCATCGTTTAGCCGATACTGAGAAGTTGGTTGTTTTGGGTGAAACTGATATTTACGAACCACTTTGTCGGACATGTTTTAATGAAGCCATCAAAAGGAAAAAGAAATAGCCTTACAAAACAGCAAATTGTAAAACCCATATGCTTAAATGCTAAACTACAAGCTTGATATAGTTTCGAAGATTTTAAAGGGAAAACTAAGTGGTGATGCCGATTTGGTTATCACCTCTGTTAGCATCGATAGTCGTTTAGCAAATGCATCGAAAAACCAACTATTCTTTGCACTGGTTGGTGAAAGGCATAATGGACATCATTTTATTGCAGATCTATACAGTAAGGGTATTAGAGCATTTGTGATTAGCCAAACAGAGAATCAGCAACCACAATACCCAGAGGCATCCTTTATTTTTGTTGATAATACTTTGATGGCACTGCAGCAATTTGCAGCATACCATCGATCGAAGCTGAACTACCCAATTATTGGAATTACAGGCAGCAACGGAAAAACTATTGTTAAGGAGTGGCTTGCTCAACTTCTTAGCTTTGACCGAAAAGTAGTACGAAGTCCAAAAAGTTATAATTCACAGGTTGGAGTTGCCCTTTCGGTTTTGGGAATTGACAGCAAAGCAGATATTGGTATACTTGAGGCTGGTATTTCAAAACTTAACGAAATGGCCAAACTAGAGCCAATCGTAAAACCCCAAATTGGTATATTCACAAACCTTGGAACTGCACATCAAGAGAATTTTGATGACTTGCATGGCAAGGCTAAGGAGAAGATGCTTCTATTTAAGAATTGCGATACGCTCATTTACTCGTCAGATTATATGCAGATTGATGAGTTAGCCCATGAACTAGAGGATAAACATGCAGTTAAGCTTTTTACATGGAGCTATAATAAAGCCGCAACGGTACAATTACAAAAAATTGAAAAAGACAGTACATCTGCAAAGCTAAGTGTACTGTACAAGGATAAATCTACTAGTATTACTATCCCTTTTAGCGATAGTGCATCCATAGAAAATGCGATGCTCTGCATTACTACCCTCTTTTATTTGGGGCACACAAGCGAGCAGGTTGCTTCTCTAATGGGTCGATTACAGCCAGTAGCCATGCGCCTTGAGATAAAGGAAGCAATAAACGGATGCACCCTAATAAACGATAGTTATAATTCCGATTTGGGTTCACTCTCCATTGCCCTTGACCTACTTGCACAGCAACGACAGCATACAAAGCGAATGCTTATTATATCGGATATTCTTCAAAGTGGATTAGAACCTAGCCTACTTTACAGTAAGGTTGCCACTATGATTGATGAAAAAGGGGTTGATAAAACCATTGGCATAGGAAACGAAATTGTTAAGTATAAGCAATATTTCAAGAGCAATACAGAGTTCTATCCCAGCAATCAAGAATTTCTGAGTGCTTTTGCACGTCAATGGTATAAGGATACAGCAATACTGCTTAAGGGTAGCCGTGTGTTCCAGTTCGAGAGAATATCGGCAGTACTTGAGCATAAACTGCATAAAACGCAACTTGAAATAGACCTTAATGCACTTGTGCATAACCTTAACTATTTTAGAGGATTACTGAAGCCCAACGTAAAGGTGATGGTAATGGTAAAGGCTTTTTCGTATGGAATTGGCTCACACGAAATTGCAAACCTATTGCAATTCCATAGAGTTGATTCGCTTGGGGTTGCCTTTACCGATGAGGGCATTGCCCTTCGAGAAGCGGGTATAACGCTCCCAATTGTAGTGCTTAATCCAGAGTTTGGTAGTTACGACCTTATGATTGAGTACAACTTAGAGCCTGAAATATTTAGTTTTAGCAGCCTTGACGACTTTACCAATACCCTAAGCAAACATGGCGTTACCAACTACCCTATTCACCTTAAAATTGATACGGGGATGCATAGGCTTGGATTTATGCCCAGTGATATTGCAGAACTTTGCAGCAGGATAAAATCTCTCACAAGCATTAAGGTAGCAAGCATCTTCTCACATTTGGTTGCCACCGACGATAGCAAACACGACAAGTTTACCCATGAGCAGGTAAAGAGGTTTGAATTAGCAAGCCAGCAAATTATTGAAAGTATAGGTTATAAACCCATGCTACATATTCTGAACTCGGCAGGAATAGAAAGGTTTAGCCAATATCAATTTGATGCTATACGCTTGGGCATTGGGTTGTATGGTATAAGCTCAGTTCACCAGAAAAACCTTATGAATGTGAGCACATTAAAAACCTTTGTTGCCCAACTCCATAAGATAGAGACTGGCGAAACGGTTGGCTACAACCGAATGGGAATTGTCAATCAGCCCTCGGTAATTGCAACCATACCCATTGGCTACGCCGATGGTTTAAACCGTAAATTAAGTAACGGAAAAGGAAGTGTTATGGTAAACGGTAAACTTGCACCCATTATTGGGAACATAAGCATGGATACCTGTATGATTGATGTAACACAGATTCCAACAGTACATGAGGGTGATGAGGTAATTATATTTGGAAATAATCCATCGATAATAGAAATAGCCAAAACCCTTGATACCATACCATACGAAGTACTGACCTCAATTTCGAGAAGGGTAAAAAGAATCTATGTTCAGGAATAAAATCCTATGAAAAAAAACGAACAAATCAGGTTTTAACAGCTTAACATGAAGCCTTTACTAATTATCCCAAATCGCTAATCCGCTCAAGTTTATAGGGATCGATAATTTTAACTCTACGCCCATCCAACTCCAAAATACCTTCGATTGAGAAAGCGGATAACGTTCTAATAGCGTTGGAAGTAGTCATGTTTGAAAGGTTTGCTAAATCCTCTCTTGAGAGGTAAACCTTAATGGTTTGGTTATCATCCTCAAGCCCGTATGTTTCGCGAAGAAAAATCAAACTCTCGGCCAATCGACCACGGATATGCTTTTGCGTTAGGGTTACGGTTCTACTATTTGAGAATCCTAATTCGGTAGCAATCGATTTGAGTATATGGTAGGTAAGAAGTGCATTAGATTGTAGAATTTTAATAATACAGCTGCGCTCTATTTCACCCACAACGCAATCCTCTAGAGCTTCGGCAGAGGCAATGTGGTTTTCATCGGCAAGCAAAGCACGATAGCCAATAAACCCAATGGGTTTGGCCATGCGTACAATTTGATCACGTCCGCCAACACCCTCCTTAAAAATTTTCACCTTGCCCTTTATTAGGCAAACTAGCCCCGAGGGTACTTCTCCATCGCGATAAATAATCTCGCCTTTTCGGTATTGAGAGCACGTGAAACTGCGGAACATTAGCTCCTTTTCCTTAGGCTTTAGGTTGTTAAATAAAGAGCAAACACCCTCAAATGCGCTTTGAATATCGATAGATGAATACGCCATATTTGTGTGCTTATATATATACTGAAAGCAAACGATTGCAAAAATATTTATTGCAGAGCATCTACAGACAGTTGTTTTAGTTAGTAATGATGTTAAAATTTATTGCGCAAAGATAAATAAAATGTTTTACAGCAGGAAATAAGATCCCTTACCTTTTTTGCAAAAACACTAAAAAAGTTATTAAAAAAGGGACAATCAGCTAAAATCTGGCAACTAATGGCATCTTTCGTCCTAATCCAAATGCTTTTGACGAGACCCTTAAAATTGGAGCAGATTGAAAACGCTTATGCCCATTAGCATTAACTAACCGAATGGCCTTTGCTACTACTTCAGCATCGAAGCCAAGTGCAATAATCTCATTCACACTTCTCTGGTTCTCAATATACTCTCGAAGAATAGCGTCGAGTATTGCATAATCGGGTAGCGAGTCGGAATCTTTCTGGTCGGGTCTAAGCTCTGCCGAGGGTGGTTTTACAATTGTATTTATGGGAATTACCTCAACTTCTCTATTGATATAATGGGCTAACTTAAAAACATCCGTTTTATAAACATCGCCCAAAACAGCCAAAGCGCCGCACATATCGCCATAAAGAGTTCCATAGCCAACAGCTGCCTCACTTTTATTGGACGTATTAAGCAAAAGATATCCAAGTTTATTCGATAAGGCCATAAGCATTAAACCTCTTATTCGGGCTTGAATATTCTCTTCAGTCAAATCGTTGGGTAAATCATCAAATACTGGTTCTAGGCCTTGATTTATGGTATCAAACGAATCCTTTATATTTACAACATCATACTTAACCTTAAGATTATCAGCTAATGCCACAGCATCATCAATAGAGTGCTGTGATGAGAATTGAGAGGGAAGCAACAGAACCCTTAAATTTTGACTTCCCAACGCTTTTTGTGCAAGTGCAAGCGTAACGGCCGAATCCAATCCACCCGATAGGCCTAGAGTTGCCTTGGTGAATCCCGATTTTTGAAAATAATCGCGAATACCCAGAACCAAAGCATCATGAATTTGAGCAATGTAATCGTTAGGTTCAAACTGAATTTTAGAGTCAATAACACCTCTGCTTTCAGTATCAACAACCTGAATATCCTCAACAAAAAGGTTTAGGCTTTTGGATAAAAACCCGTTGGCATTATACACCACTGATCCGCCATGGAATATTAAATCAGTATTTGCACCCACCTGATTTACGCTGATGATTGGCAGCCCATACCGTTTTGCATTATCAGCAAAAACAGCTATTCTTTGGCTATAATTATCGAACGAAAAAGGGGATGCAGCAATATTAATCACTAAATCGGGGTTCAATTTCTTAAGTTCAGCCATTGGCGAAATCTTATTTCGCCTCATTGGCTGGTCGTCACATAAATCCTCGGAAATAGTAATGGCAATTCGTTTCCCGTTAAGGTTAGCAATGGTAAAATTGTGATTTGGCTCAAAGTATCTGGCCTCTTCAAAAATATCATAGCTAGGCAGCAACGCCTTATGGTGTGTACTCTGGATTTTACCCTCGCTAAGTAAATATGCAGAATTGAGTAAGGGTTTGCCCAAAAGTTCAGGGTTAGGGCTTGGTGCTCCTACTATCGCAGAAATTCCTATACAATGCTTGGCAACCTGCTCAACGGCGGTTAAGCACTTTTGGATAAAATCGGTACGGCAAAGCAAGTCGTATGGTGGATATCCGCAAACCGACAACTCAGAGAAAACCACAAGACAAGCACCCTTGGTTTTTGCAGTACTGATTGCGCTGATAATTTTTCCGACATTGTGCTCAAAATCGCCAACTATATAGTTCTGTTGAGCAAGAGCTATTTTCATCTATCTGCTTTTTTTGAAATGAAATTATGAGTTGAAAATGGGTTAAAAAACTAGCCCAAGCCTAAGCGACAAGCTACCAATGCCAATCATTCCGTAACCGGCATCAAAAGCGGGGGTCATTCCGTTAGCATAGGTCAAACCAATCTGCAAAGCCGATGGCCCACCCAACGAATATTGCATACCAGCTCCAAACATATACGAAACAAAGCCAAAACGCAATTGCTTATTCTCAAGCACCTCTCTATCAACTCCATTTGCATCTTCCCAAGCAAAACCCTTCAGTTTTAAATGGCCAATAATACCTAATTGAGCAAAAAAGGTTGAATAACCAATTTCGTTGGTTTTAAATTTAAAACCCAATGGAACATTAATATACTGTCCTTTAACCTTAACGTTAGAGTTTATGGCTATTGGATAGTCACCATCGCGTGTTTTAAGAATATAACCCTCCTCTTTATATTTAATATTCCCTCCGATATTTGATATTGATGCACCAGTGGTAATGGCATACCTATCGGCAAAGTAGCGCTCGAAGCTAAATCCGGCATTAAATCCAAACACAGGACCGTTTGGGGAAAACTTTTTGGTATCGGATGTAAACCACGATAGCTGCGGATCGGCAAAAACTCCAAATTGCAAATACTGAGCTTGGCTTGTGTAGCTTATGAGGGCTAAGAGGAAAACTATCGAAAAGGATCTGATAAGTGCTTTCATGCTAATTTGATTTTTTGTTAGGCAAATTTATGCAAATAATGGGGTTAAGAAAAGAATATTGCACTAGCCTTGCAAATTTTAAACCAATTTAGGAAAAGCAAACTGGATTGAATGCAATGAAATCAACTTGATAACCCTAATTTTACCTAAGAACTCGTTTTATCTGTTTGCGTTAGAATCAGTCGTAGTGAGGTATCTTTAGTCACATATGCCCACGCCCAGTTAATAAAGATTATCAGCTTATTGCGTACACTCAGAATGAGCATCAGATGCAGCGACATCCAAATGAACCATGCAAAATACCCTTTGAAACTAATGAAGGGCAGATCGACCACCGCTTTGTTACGGCCAATGGTTGCCATGGAACCGAGGTCTTTATACTCATAGTCAACAGTTTTTTTACTATTGACTATTTTTTTTAGGTTTTTTGCTAAGTTTTTAGCCTGATTAATTGCCACATTGGCAACCTGAGGGTGCCCCTTGGGGTATTTTGGCGTTTCCATATAAGCAATATCACCAACTGCAAATATATTTTTACTATCCGCTACTCTATTTATCCTATCTACAGCCATCCGCTTTGTTCGAGTATAAACATTTGCAGGCAAGCCCTTTATTTGATTAGGCATAACACCTGCAGCCCAAATAACTGTTTTTGTGTTAATGCTTTTGCCGTTACTTAATTTAAGGATATTGCCATCGTAATCGGTTACAAAGGTTTCGGTAAGCAGCTCAACACCCATTCTCTGCAGGTAATTCTTTGAGGCCTTTTGCGCATTGCTGCTCATATTGTTAAGCATATACTTTGTGCCCTCAACCAAGGTTATATTGAACTTGTTAAAATCAATTCGCGGATAGTCTTTGGGTAAAATATTCTTCTTAATTTCAGCAAAGGCACCTACCATTTCAACTCCAGTTGCTCCGCCACCAACAATTACAAGGTTTAGGAGTCCCTCCTCACCTCCTCCATTTGCTGAAGCAATGTTTTCGAATGTTTGTAAAATGTGGTTGCGAATTTTTATGGCATCGTAGGTGGTTTTTAGGGTAAATGCGTTTTGACTAATATTTTGGTTGCCAAAAAAATTGGTTTTACATCCTATGGCAATCACCAAATAATCGTAGTCAAAATTGCCTATGGTTGTGCTTATTCTGTTTTGCTCAGGATAAATACGCGTCAATTCAGCCATTCGGATTAATACGTTACTCTTATTCTTTAAAATATGGCGAAAAGGGAAAGAAATACTCGATGGCTCAATTTGCGAAGTAGCCACCTGATAGAATAATGGTTGAAACTGATGGTGGTTAATCTTATCGATTAACAATACATCAAATAGATGCTTATCCAGTCTTCTTGCAAGTTGAATTCCGGCGAAACCGCCTCCCACAATTATTACTTTTCTTTTTGAGTCCATTATTGCCCTAATTAGTTGTCATTATTTCTAATAACAACCCTACTCATCAACCTTTTAATAGCACATCCTTAAGTACAACAGCTTGGTTCATTGTTGGACTTTTTGCAGCATACAGTAAACTGATTGATTGATTATCAGCTATTTTTCGCAACTTACTTAATTGGTCCTCCTTATCTTTTAGTTCAATGCGATATCTTAATTTAAATTCGTCAAATCGCTCCTCCTTATGGTCAAACCATTTCCTTAATTCGGTTGAAGGGGCAATATCCTTGTTCCATTCGTCGAGGTGTGCCGTTGCTTTTGAAACACCCCGAGGCCAAATCCTATCTACCAATACCCTATACCCATCATCTTCGGCCTTCTCATCGTAGATCCTCTTTATCCTTATGATTTTCATTGAACTGATTTTTACTCACCCATTTCATCCAAAGCAATAAGTGAGTGTGCAAAAGCACCTCCTGCGCGCATTTCAGTTGCTACCCAAATAGCTTCCATTATCTCCTGCTGGCTTGCACCTTTTCGCATTGCCTGCTTTGTATGCGATTTTATGCAGTAAGGGCATTGGGTAACGTGTGCAACGGCAACTGCAATCAGCTGTTTTGTTTTCTCGGGTAGTGCGCCTTCGCTAAAAACGGTTTTGCTGAAATTACTCCATGCTTCCATAGCTTCGGGAGCCAAAGCGGCCCTTTTGTCGGCAAGACTTTTGGTCGCTTTAGGATACAAATCTTTGGTTTCCATGATAATAAAATTTAGTTTTCTTTAAAATCCTTCTTTCACAATTTGTTTTTCATCCACATTTAGATGCTTTAATTGCTTTTCAACAATATCCATCATAACCGGTGGTCCGCACACATAAAAATGCTTACTCGTATCGGATATTACCTGCTTTAAAAAATCTTCAGTAATAAAGCCATGCGCATACCCATCAATCTTTTCATCGGATAAAATGTTGATAAAGTTATCCCCCAGCATCTTTTGAAACTCATTCTCATTAATGATATCCGCTTTTGCCTTATTGGCAAAAATGAGCTTATTACCCCCTATTTTATTAATGGATTTGAGATGCCTGAAAATTGAAATAAACGGAGTAATGCCTGCGCCGCCAGCAATAAACACACCCTCGCCCTTATAACCTATTGTTCCCCAAGGATCATCAATAATTAGCTCATCACCTTCATTCAACTTTAATAGCTCATTAGTTACCCCTTTGTGTTGAGGGTAAGTTTTAATGGTAAACTCAAGGTAGTTATCATCTTGCGGGAGAGAGGTAAAAGTGAATGGTCTTTTCTCATTCTGCCATTCAGGTTTATTAATAGCCAATTCTGTTGCTTGGCCAGGCTCATATTGATAATGTGGTGGTTTTTCCGTTATAATTCTGAGCACATCGTGAGTAGCCTTGGCCACTGATTTTACTTTTATTATCTGGATTCCCATGGTAGTAGATTTTAGATTAATTCTATCTTCAAAGTATTCAAAATATTATTAGTTAATAGCATAAATTTCTCTTGGCTCTCAACATTATTCCCCATCAAGGCTTGTAACTCCCGGGAACTGTGCGAAAACTAATGGCCAATCTGTTCCATCCGTTAATGGCAACTATTGCCATGGTTAGGTTGATTAACTCATTATCGTTAAAATGCTTGCGAGTGGCCTCATACAATGAGTCTGAAATATCATTCTCTGAGATTAGTGTTAAGGCCTCGGTCCATGCCAATGCAGCTCGCTCCCGTTGGGTATAAAAAGGAGTTTCGCGCCAAGCGCTCAATCCATAAAGCCTTTGTTCAGTTTCTCCTGCTTTGCGTGCATCCTTAGTGTGCATATCGAGACAATAAGCACATCCGTTAATTTGCGAAGCTCTGGTTTTAACCAATTCATATAGGGTACGCTCCAAGCCAGAGTTTGCTATATACTTCTCTATTTCGAGCAACCCTTGTATTGCTTGTGGAGAAATTTTGGAATAGTTCAGTCTTTCTTTCATCGCCTAAGGATGTTACTAAAGTTTACATACTAGTTTGACATTCTTTTATTTGCTTCGATACACCAGAGCAATTCATTGATAAAGGCCTTTGCTCTTTTGTTTATATCCTCTGGATCTGAGGGGTTTCCGTTCTCATCAAATAAATCAAAAACTTTTGGTACGGGAAACATGGCAGGAACTACCCATGCCCGAATTTTCCATAATGAGAACTGCAACGAGGTAATTACCTGTGTGCCACCAAAAACCCCATCGGATACTGTTGAAATTGCAATGGGTTTACGATGCCATTCGCGGTACAAAAGGTCAATTGCATTCTTTAAACTTGCGGGGTATCCTCCATTGTATTCTGGGGTAACTACAATAACGCCATCTGCTTCCTTTATCTTTTCAGAAAAACCAAGAGCTTTTTTCAATGGCCATTTCTGAAGGTGGAGGCGTTCTTCAAATAAAGGGAAATTGTATTCTTTTAAATCGAGAATATTGCTCGATGCAAGTTGGTTCTGCTCCAAATAGTTTTTAAAGAATAGTGCAACCCTATGGCTATTTCTACCCTCTCTAACACTGGCTGATATTATCTCAATGTGTGGCATATCTCATTTAATTTAAAACTCAAATTCCCATTGTTAAGAAATAAGCAACAAAAATACTACACACCTAGAAGCATTTTATTTGTCACTGAATCAAGGGATTCTCGAATATAGATATAGCTTGGTATATTTGTTTCCATCAACTCGATATTGGCCTCCTTAGCTCTTTCAAATAAATCTGCATCCTCGCCAATGGGTACTTCATTAAATCCTTTCAACGAAATCAAGCTAAACCTTTCAACAAAAAAGGTCCCTCCAATTGAACACTTACTCAGGTTAATTTTTTTAGAGTTATCAAACCTATCGGGCACATACTGATTTCCAATTATCTCTACCCCACCATACAAGAATTTTATCTTTGGGTTTTCAAGCAAAATGCGCTTCCTAGACTTGAGGTGGTCTGGGCCATACTCATCATCCGAATCAAGAAAAGAAACAAATTTACCAGTCGATAATTTTATTCCCTCATTCTTTGTTTTTACCACGCCGCTGTGCAATTTCCTTACATATCGTATTTTAGCAAAATTCCTAGTGTAGGGCAAAACCTGTTCATAGGTATTATCTGTACTACCATCATCTATAATAATGGCCTCCCAATCTTTTTCTGCTTGAAAAATAAGAGAATCTAGTGCCCTCTTTATAAGATTTGCCCTATTGTAGGTTGTAATTATAATAGAGAAAAATGGCTGAGGAATATTTATGCCGAAATTGTTCATTGATGATGACTTTTAAAAAAACATAAGGTGTTCAATTGATTTTTCAAGCAAGTATTTCTTAATGATTTTAGAAAACAGCTGACAATCTTTCTGTTCCTTTCCTTGTTTTTTTTGCTAGAGCAGACGATAGGCAAAGTTTGAGATTTACTTAACCAGTTTTGCTTCGGCCAATATCTTGGCGGTTCCACCTGCATATAGTCGTGAAACAGGGCATTTTTCTTTGGTAATTGCGGCCAACTTACTGAGTTTACTCTCATCAAGTCCGTGGCATTTTACCTTGCAGTCCAGTTTTATTTCTGTAATGTGAGGACCAGAATCGTCTTTGCCAATGGTAACTTTGGCAGTTGTGTCGATACTTTCAGGGTTCAATCCCTCCTCGGTGAGTAAAAGCGAAAGATACATGGAGTAGCATCCTGCATGTGCCGCACCAACAAGTTCCTCGGGGTTTGTACCTCCGCCACTTTCAAAACGTGAACCAAAGGTGTAACCACCTTCGAAACCTGTAAACTTCATGGTTCCTTTACCGTCATTGATTTTTCCTTTCCATTGTGCTTGTGCATTCGATGTTTTCATGTCGTTTAGTTTTTGTTGTTAATTAATGTGATGAATTCAACTCTTAAATGCTGCATTTATTCAAACTTAATCACCTCAACAGGACACCCATCGGCGGCCTCTTTAATGCCATCTTCATACTCGCTGTAGTTAACTCCTTCAAGCACGGTAGCTAGGTCAACTATTTTAAAAACTTCGGGGCATACATCTTCGCATAGCCCGCAGGATATACATCCATCTTCGATCCAAACTTTTTCTACTGCCATCTTAGTTGTTTTTTAGTTAATACTTTTTGCACTCTAGTTAATGTCGCTTCATTATTGTTAATCTTTTGCGCAAGCGACTGTATTGTCTGTTCATTTGTGAACCTAAAAAACCCTTCTCTTACCTTTGAATAACCCTCATGCATTGGGCAAGGGGTGCCTGCATCACAGTGGTTTAATCCAAAACCGCATTTTAAAAAAAACCCATTACCCTCAACTGATTCTATCACTTCAGACAATTTGAGGGGAATGGACAAATCATCAAAAAAGTATCCTCCACCTCTCCCTTTCATTGATGAAATAATCTCAGCACGCGTTAAACTCTGTAAAACTTTTGCCGTAAATTGTTCGGGAGAATCTATCATCTTGGATATCTCCTTAAACCCTGGTCTTTTCCCTTCGCTATTTTGGATATAGATATACACCAGTGCTCTAATGGCGTATTCGGTTGTTTTTCCTAGCATATTCATCAGTTATTACTGCAGTCTTGTTCAAGTATAAAACAAATTCCATATAAAGATGTTCATGTCTTTTATTGTTTTTCTCTTTGTTAAAACTCCTGAAAACGATCAATTCTATTGAGGAATAAATTAGAATTCAAGAAAACCAAATGAAAGAATGCTGTTTTTCCTTACTTTAAATAATTAAAATATCGCGAAAGATTCCTTATTTTAGCGTGATATAAATTTTAGTTCTGTTTTACAATCTGACTCCCGATGGAAAAAACGAAACTATTTGCCAGCACTTTTCTTCACGATCTTAAAAATTTGCATACCGCTTATTTTGCGTTGGTTATGGCCACGGGAATTGTATCTATTGCTGCCCATAACTACAATTTCTTCTTTGTCTCGAAGTTCCTTTTTCATCTCAATATTGGGGCTTACCTCTTTCTTTCTGCTATGTACATTCTGCGGGTGATATTTTACTTCCCCAGTTTTAGTGCTGATGCCAGCGACCACGCAAAAAGCCCTGGGTTACTTACTTTTGTGGCTGGAAGTTGTGTATTAGGCAGCCAATTTGTTATTATTTTAGAGAACTTTCAGATTGCTACCCTTCTGTTTTATACTGGGGCAATTGCTTGGTTAGCAATTATTTATACAGTATTTACTTCACTAACCGTAAAGAAGGAAAAGCCCGCAATTAACAATGCCATAAGCGGGGTGTGGTTGCTCATTATCGTGTCCACCCAATCGGTTTCCATTCTGGGTGCTCAATTAGCCAATTATCTACCATTTAATCATGAACAAACTCTCTTCTTTTCGCTTATCATGTTTCTTTGCGGGTGCATGTTCTACATTATTGTGATAACGCTTATTGTTTACCGCATGTCGTTTTTTAGCATGAAGGCTGAAGAATTTGCCCCACCCTACTGGATTAATATGGGGGCCGTAGCTATTTCCACCTTAGCAGGATCAACCCTAATATTAAATGCACCTAGCTTTGAATTGCTCACATCTATTCTTCCTTTCCTAAAGGGATTTACACTCTTTTACTGGGCAATAGGTACTTGGTGGATACCACTAATTGTAATACTTGGCATTTGGCGGCACATTTTTAAACAACTTCCTTTAAAATATCACCCTCAATATTGGGGAATGATATTCCCCATGGGTATGTACACCGTATGCACTTTTAAACTTTCACAAGCGCTGGGTCTTCCCTTTCTTATGGCTATACCTTCTTTTTTTGTATACATCGCCATTGTTGCATGGGGTATAGCTGCCGCTGGGATGTTTTATAGTATTGGTCGAGATTATTTATTTGTGAGTAAACACGCATAGTCACTATTAGCATATGAGATAGGAGTGCTTTTTCAGATAAAATAGATGATTTCCATAAATAATTCTTGGTTCTGAGTTTTATAAATAATTATCGATTAAGGCTCTCGAGGCATTGTGGGTAAAAGGTTTCAGCAATACGACTTAATTTAGACCAATATTAAATTGCTAAACTTACTGATTGATTGGCCAATAACATAGGTTTTCGACTTGACACCATTACCTGTTTTTAGTATTTTAACGCCGTCAAAGTTTCAGTTTACAGCTATATCACTAAATATAACTCCTTATGAGCCTACTCAATAAACTCATTTACTTTAGCAAAGAGGCCACTGTAAGCCCCGATAAACATGTGGTTACAACCGACACGCCCCGCGAATGGGAAAGCTTTTATCGCAACCGTTGGCAATTTGATAAAGTGGTGCGATCTACACACGGGGTAAACTGCACAGGCTCCTGCTCGTGGAAGATATTTGTAAAAAACGGATTAGTTACTTGGGAAATCCAAAGTACCGACTACCCCGAAACCCGTCACGACCTTCCAAACCATGAGCCCCGAGGTTGTCCCCGAGGTGCAAGTTACTCGTGGTATCTTTATAGCGCCAACCGGGTAAAGTACCCCATGATAAGGGGTACGCTTGCCAAGGCTTATCGTAAGGCAAAAGAAACTCACAAAGATCCCGTGGTTGCTTGGGGAAGCATTATGGATAATGCTGAAACGCGAAGTGCTTATATCAAAGAGCGAGGACTGGGTGGACTTATTCGTCTTGACTGGAATGAGGCGCAAGAGATTATTGCTGCAGCAAACATCTATACAGTCAAAAAATATGGACCCGATCGTCTAGCCGGTTTTACACCCATACCAGCCATGTCAATGGTTAGCTACTCCTCGGGAACTCGATATTTGAGTTTGATGGGCGGAACCGTGCTGAGTTTTTACGATTTTTATTGCGATTTACCGCCCGCATCTCCTCAAACTTGGGGCGAACAGACCGACGTGCCCGAGAGTGCCGACTGGTACAACTCCTCGTTTTTAATGATTTGGGGCTCCAATGTACCCGTTACACGTACACCAGATGCTCCCTTCTACACACAAGTGCGTTACAAAGGAACCAAAACAATCAATATATCACCCGATTTTAACGAAGCGGCAAAATTTGCAGACCTTTGGATAAAACCCAAACAGGGCACCGATGCCGCATTGGGTATGGCCATGGGGCACGTAATTCTCAAGGAGTTTTATCTGGAGAAAAAAACTCCCTATTTTGAGAAGTACGCAAAGCAATACACCGACCTTCCGTTTTTGGTAAAAATTGAGAAAAAGGGCAACCAATTTGTGGCTGGAAGAGTTGTTAGGGCAAGCGATTTGGGTGCTAAAATGGCTAAGGTTGAAAATGCCGATTGGAAACCAGTAGTAATCGACGAACTTAGCAATGAGTTGGTTATTCCCAATGGTACCATTGGCTCGCGCTGGGACAAGAGCAAAAAATGGAATTTAGAACCTGTGAATTCCGCAACAGGTAAAGACATCTCACCAAAACTCTCTTTTGTAGATGGATATGATGAGGTAGTGGAAGTGGCTTTTCCCTATTTTGGTGGCGACGACTACAAGCATGAGCATTTTAATGCCACATCGCACGAGGAGATTATAAATAGAAAAATACCGGTGCGCAAATCGCCTGATGGTAAGTTTATGTACTGCACCGTATTTGATTTAACAATAGCGAATTATGGTCTGTCGTTAGGGTTGAAAGGAGAACCAGCTTCTCCCGATTATTCAGAAGATGCTCCCTATACCCCTGCATGGCAAGAAAAAATTACGGGCGTTCCAGCATCACATATAATTTCCACAGCTCGTCAGTTTGCCGAGAATGCTGAAAAGACTGAAGGCAAATCAATGATTATCATAGGTTGCGGTGTAAACCAATGGTACCATACCGATATGATATACCGAAGCGCCATTAATATGTTGGTGTTTTGTGGTTGCATTGGGCAATCGGGTGGAGGATGGTCGCACTATGTGGGACAAGAAAAACTACGCCCGCAAACCGGTTGGACACCTCTTGCTTTTGGACTTGACTGGAACCGTCCGCCACGCCATATGAATGCTACTTCCTATTTCTATATGCACACCGATCAGTGGCGTTACGAGAAGGTAGGTTTAACAGAATTAATTTCACCCTTAGCCAACAAAGAGGAATGGGGTAAAATGTCGGTGATTGATTGCAACGTAAAAGCCGAGCGGATGGGCTGGCTACCTTCAAGCCCACAGTTAAACGATAATCCCATAAATCTAGCCAAACAGGCTGCCGACGAGGGTAAGGAAATCAAATCATTTATCACAGAAAAACTAAAGAGTAAAAAACTTAGTATTGCTTCTGAAGATCCTGATGATCCCAAAAACTTCCCTAGGAACATGTTTATTTGGCGTTCGAACCTATTGGCCTCTAGTGCCAAAGGGATGGAGTATTTTATGAAGCACTTACTGGGCGCTCAAAACAGTGTGCTTGGAAATGATTTAAAGGTAAATGGGGGGCAACTTCCGCGCGAGGTAAAGTGGCACGATAAGGGCCCAGAAGGAAAACTGGATTTACTGGTAACCCTCGATTTCAGGATGTCAACCTCAGCCCTGCACTCCGATATTATATTACCCGCCGCAACATGGTACGAAAAGAATGACCTTAGTACCACTGACATGCATCCGTTTATCCACCCATTTTCCAACGCTGTGGATCCCGCTTGGGAGGCGCGCACCGACTGGGATATATTTAAAGGGTTAGCCAAAAAAGTATCAGAGCTTTCCCCTGGACATCTTGGGAAAGAAAAGGATGTGGTATTACTACCCATGCAGCACGACTCACCCATGGAACTTTCTGAAACTGCCTATGCGCAAGATTGGAAAGAAACTGACATTGAGTTGAAGCCCGGTAGGAACATGCCCGATATTATTGAGGTAACCCGTGATTATCCCGAAACCTACCAACGGTTTACAACCCTAGGACCACTAATGGAAAAATTAGGAAACGGAGGAAAAGGGATTAGCTGGGATACAAAAAAAGAGGTTGAACTCTTGAAAAAGTTGAACAAAACCTCTAAAAATATTGGCGAAACCAATGGACTAGCCAAAATTGAAACCGATATTCAAGCATCGGAAATGATTTTGACCCTTGCACCTGAAACCAACGGAAAAGTGGCGGTAAAAGCTTGGAAAGCATTGGAAGAGATAACGGGTCGAAAACATACTCACCTAGCCGCTTCGCGTGAGGATGAGCAAATTCGGTTCAAGGATTTACTTCATCAACCCCGAAAAATCATCACTTCGCCCATTTGGAGCGGGGTCGAATCGCATGAGGTCTCTTACAATGCAGGATATACCAACGTGCACGAACTTATCCCTTGGCGTACCCTCACAGGCAGGCAATCGCTCTACCAAGATCATCCGTGGATGATTGCCTTTGGTGAAAATTTGGTATGCTATAAACCACCAATCGACACTAAATCGCTTAATGGGTTAATAGAAAAGATGGGGGACAAGGATAAATGCATGATCATTAATATGATGACCCCACATAATAAGTGGACAATCCACTCCACATGGTCGGATAACCTGTTGATGCTTACCCTAGGACGTGGAGGACCTGTGGCGTGGTTGAGCGAGGATGATGCAAAAAAATTGGATTTAATAGATAACGATTGGGTTGAGGTGTTTAACCAAAACGGAGCAACGGTTGTTCGATTAGTGGTATCGCAACGAGTACCCAATGGAGCGCTTATTATGTACCACAATCAGGAGCGAACGGTGAATATGCCCGTTAGTCAGGTTACCGGAAACCGTGGAGGTGTGCACAACTCCGTATCGCGACTTTGCCTAAAGCCCACTCACATGATTGGCGGATACGCACAATTGAGCTATGGACTTAACTATTACGGTACCATTGGTGCCAACCGAGATGAGTTTGTGATTATCCGTAAACTCGACAAGGTTGAGTGGAATGACGAACCCATTGAAGAATCTTAAACTAAACCATCATGCAAATACGCGCACAAATAGCAATGGTTATGAATCTGGACAAGTGTATTGGCTGTCACACCTGTTCGGTAACCTGCAAAAACGTATGGACCTCACGCAAAGGCGTGGAGTACGTATGGTTTAATAACGTAGAGACCAAGCCTGGCATAGGCTATCCCGATGAGTGGGAAAATCAGGAAAGGTGGAAGGGTGGCTGGAAACTTGACAGAAGTAGACTTACCCCTAAAATGGGGAGTAAACTTGGCATCATGAAAAATATTTTTGCCAGTCCAACCATGCCCCTAATCGACGATTATTACGAGCCTTTTACGTTTAACTATTCCATATTACATAAGGGTTCAAAATTCAAAACCCCACCAACAGCCCGGCCGCACTCAATTATTAGCGGTAAGGTGATGGATAAAATAGAAAAAACGCCCAACTGGGAGGATGATCTTGGTGGCGAATTTGTAAAACGTAGTAAGGATGTGAATTTCAAGAATGTTCCTAAGGATATTTACAGCGAGTTTGAAAATTCGTTTATCATGTATCTTCCTCGTATCTGTGAGCATTGTTTGAATCCTACTTGCGTGGCGGTTTGCCCGTCGGGCGCCATATATAAACGTGAGGAGGATGGTATTGTGCTTATCGATCAGGATAAATGTCGCGGATGGCGACAGTGCGTAAGCGGTTGCCCCTACAAAAAGGTGTATTTTAACTGGCAAACCCATAAATCGGAAAAGTGTACATTTTGCTACCCACGTATTGAGGCGGGCGAATCAACCATATGTAGTGAATCGTGTGTGGGTAGGTTACGCTACATTGGCATAATGCTTTACGATGCTGATAAAATAAAAGAGGCTGCCTCAACGGCCAATGAAACAGATTTATACGAAGAGCACCTAGGTCTTTTTCTCGATCCTCACGATCCTAAAGTAATAGCCGAAGCCCTAAAACAAGGAATTCCGCAAAGCGTATTGGATGCAGCAGCAGTATCGCCCATTTATAAGATGGCCATTGAGTGGAAGGTTGCCTTTCCGTTGCATCCAGAGTACCGCACATTACCAATGGTTTGGTATGTACCGCCACTCTCGCCAATACAAGCGGCTGTGGAAAGTCAAACCATGGGCATGAATGGTATACTACCCGATGTTGATGATATGCGAATTTCGCATAAATACCTAGCAAACCTGTTTACGGCAGGTGACGAAAAACCTGTAAAGGAGGCACTTAAACGCATGCTGGCCATGCGAGCCTATATGCGAAGCAAAACGGTTGATAAGGAGATAAACACTAAGGTTTTAGAAGGAACAGGACTTACCCCTGAGCAAACAGAAAAGATGTATCACCTTATGGCTATTGCCAACTACGAGGATCGGTTTGTTATACCCACCAGCCATAGGGAGGAGGCTAAAAATGCCTATAAACTTCAGTCCGAAGGTGGTTATCCAGACGGAGAAGACCCTGATTCCGAGAAATTTAGAAACTTATTTGGAGGCTTTTAATTATGATAAAATCCTATAAAATATTATCGCTTTTACTTTCATATCCAAATAAAGAATTGCAAGGTTTTTTGGATGAGGCAGAAAATGAGCTAATTGAAGAGGCCCTACTTTCTGAAGAGATGATAAAGGGAGTAGCAACGTTTTGCCAGAATTTTGCCAAAGCAGACCTCACCGATTGGCAAGCAGAATATGTGCAACTTTTTGATTACTCAAGGAGCGTTTCACTTCATCTATTTGAGCATGTGCAGGGCGATTCGAGGGATAGAGGTCCGGCAATGGTTGATTTAATGGAGTTTTACCAGAAGAGTGAAATGAAGTTAACCACCAACGAGTTACCTGATTACATTCCTGCGTTTTTGGAATTTCTCTCTACACTTGAAGTGGCAAAATCGGCTGAACTATTAGGAGATACCATAAATATTATGGATAAGATTAATGTGGCACTTAGCGAAAAGGATAATCCATACAGTCATCTCTTTAAGGCAATTATTTCTCTATCGGCAAAAGCACCAAATAAAGCCATTACTTACGAAATGATTAAGAATGAAAAGCCAATGGATTTGGATGCTGAATATGAGGAAACGCCAGTAACTTTTGGCGGATGCAAAGGGTGTGAAACTTCTATTTAAGAGTAAACTTAAAGCTTTGAGTGCTTAAAATATAAAATTTACAACTATGGCTTACTATATCAACAACTTCTTATTCACTTACCTGCCCCACATTGCTCTTGCAGTAATGGTTTTTGGACTTATCACTCGGCTAGTTATGGCCAATAAAACTATTCAGGCCGAATCTACACAGCTATTAACCGATAGGAAGGTTATACTTGGAAGCAATCTGTTTCATGTGGGTATTATCTTTGTTTTCTTTGGGCACCTTACGCTTTTTATCCCCGAAGAACTTTACCATTTAATAATGACCACAGAAACCAAGCGCCTAATTGCACTATCGATAGGCTCATTTTTTGGCACTATGGCCATTGTGGGAATGTCTATTCTAATTACACGGCGCTTTTTCTCGCCCCGCATAAGCTACCAGAGTAGTTTTGCAGATTACTTTATTCTAATCTTACTTTTTGTTGAGGCAGGACTAGGGATAAGTGCTGTTGTTGGAACAGCAACCTCGTCCATAGAGCAATATGCAGCACTTGGCGAATGGGCTCAGGCAGTTGTTACTTTTCAGCCCAATGCGGGTGATCTATTAGCCGATCATACCATACAGTATAAAATGCACATTGTAACAGGATTTTTTATTTTTATAATCTTCCCCTTTACCAAACTGGTGCATATGTTGGTGTTACCCTACACCTATTTTTTAAGAAAGGGATATCAGCTGGTGCGAAGAAGAAAATAATATTTCTTTCTAAAGCAATCCCTTTAGGTGTTTGACTAGAATAATTTTTGGAACGTTTAAGTTTTATCAAACTATTTTCTTGCTACCTCAAGTGAGATTATAACCCAGATACTCTATCGAACATCTTTAAATGTTAACTCCCTTGATGAGATTAAATAGGATAATTCTTTATTTTTGCGTGTGCAGTAACTATAAATATGCAATACTGCCAATTATTTATTATCATTAAAACACTGTAACTAACAATATCATAAAGAAATGAAAATACTAATTATTTTTAACCGCGAACCATACGACAATACAGATGTAACTTGGAACGGCCTAAGACTTGCCGAGACATTAAGAAAAAACGGGCACGAAGTAAGGATTTTTCTAATGAATGATTCCGTTGATATGGCAAGGGATGCATGTAAACCGCCAGAAGGTTACGACCAAGACTTATCGCAGATGCTAAAGGCCTTAATTGCCAACAATGTTTCAGTAAAAGTATGCGGAACGTGTATGGCACGTTGCGGTATCTATAAAAACCACCCCTACTTTGAGGGTGCAGCAAAATCAACTATGGGGGAGTTGGCCGAATGGGTAACCGACAGCGATAAGGTTTTAACGTTTTAAAACAGAACTCACCCTATTCGACTCTAATAGAAAATTTGCAAAGAATACTGCAATTCGAATATTGTTAGACCCGAATATTTAGCAAAAAAAGGGGGTGGATTATCTCCACCCCTTTTTTTATGATATTATATGCTTTGGTTATAAAAAAACAAAGCACTACATTAAACCTGTAATAACACCATTGTTATCCACATCAATATTTTCAGATGCTGGTATTACTGGCAAACCAGGCATACGCATAATTTGCCCAGTGATAGGCACAATAAACTTAGCGCCAGCAGCTATCTCAATTCGCCTTACAGTAACAATAAAATCTTTTGGCCTCCCTAATAGTTCGGGGTTGTCAGAGAGTGAATACTGTGTTTTTGCTATACAAACCGCCACTTTATCCAACCCAAGGCTATATACTTTTTTCAAATCATTTTTGGCCTGCTCTGTATAATCAACAGCTTCGGCGCCGTATATTTTCTTTGCAATGGTCTCAATTTTCTTCTCGGGTGTCCAGTCCCAATCGTACAAAGGCTTATAACGGCAAGCACACTTAGCTACTATTTTAGTAATTTGCTCGGCTAAGTCAATCGCCCCTTCGCCACCTTTACCCCATACATCAACAACTGATACAGGTACGCCCAGATCGCGGGCAACTTTTTTTACAAACTCAACCTCCTCTTCGGTATCACTGGCAAATCGGTTAATGGCAACAATGGGGCAGATGCCAAATAACTCCATATTCTGAATATGCTTTTGCATATTAGCTGCTCCCGCTTTTAGTGCTTCAAGATTAGGCTTAGAAACCTCTTTAACCGGAACGCCACCATGATACTTCAATGCCCTAATGGTAGCAACCAAAACAACTGCATTTGGCGATAAACCAGAAGATTCGCACTTGATGTCAAGGAATTTTTCAGCTCCCAAATCAAAACCAAAACCAGCCTCAGTTACCACAAATTCGCTCAGGGAAAGGCCTAGTTTGGTTGCAACAACCGTATTTGTGCCCTGAGCAATATTGGCAAACGGGCCACCGTGTATTATAGCAGGAGTATTCTCAATTGTTTGCACCAAATTGGGGAGCATAGCATCCTTAAGCAATGCAGCCATTGCGCCTTCCACTTTTAAATCGCGAGCAAAAATGGGTTTTTTATCAAAAGTAAAACCAATGAATATATCGCCTAAACGTTTCTTTAAATCGTTAATATCTTCGGCCAAGCAAAGAATAGCCATAACTTCAGAAGCTGCAGTTATATCAAATCCCGTTTCGCGAGGTATACCCGATGTTGTTCCACCTAACCCAACAACTATATTCCTTAACGACCTATCGTTCATATCCATTACCCTTTTCCACAGAACCGTACGTGGATCGATGTTAAGCGAACGGGTTTTACTTTGAATATTATTATCGATAATTGCAGAAAGTAGGTTATGCGCTTTCTCAACGGCAGAAAAATCGCCAGTAAAATGTAGGTTAATATCCTCCATTGGCAGTACCTGCGAGTAACCACCACCGGCAGCACCACCCTTCATACCAAACACAGGACCTAAAGATGGCTCACGAAGCACAACCGTTGTCTTTTTACCAATTCGGTTAAGAGCTTGAGCCAAACCAATGGAGACAGTAGTCTTTCCTTCGCCAGCAGGCGTTGGTGAAATTGCCGAAACTAAAATCAGGTTATTCTTGTTTAAGTTCTTTCTATCAATAAGTTTAAGCGGCAATTTGGCTTTGTACTTGCCATAGGGGATTAAATCGTCGTGTGAGATACCAAGTTGAGTAGCGATCTCGGTAATGGGTTTCATGGTTGCCTCTTGGGCAATTTGAATGTCCGATTTCATATTTATGTTTAATTTATCGATTAATACTCCAAACAATTATGGGCACAAAGGTAACAACATTTCTGCCAAAGGGTTTAAAAAAAACAAACTTGATTTGCTATCTCATTGATATTTAGCGTAAATCATTTTCTTTGAAACACAAAAACCATGGCTAAATTCTATGGTCTGTTAGTAAAATTAAACCATGATTCCCAACACAGTAACATCATCTGTCTGTTCATATTTAACCCCATCGCTATCAACCCATCTATCAAATGTATCCTCTAGGGCCTTACCCTGCTCCTTCATGGGCAATACTGAGGTTTGGGCAATTAACTTTTTAAAGGCTTTAAACATGTTAAACTTTTTACCATTTGGACCACCAAACTGATCGGGAAATCCATCCGAAAACATGTATAGCCTATCTCCTGTATTAAGCAATACCTCATGATCAACAAACTCACCCATAAAGATATGAACAGCCACAGGGAAAGGATTTGGCTTAATCTCCTCAATTTCAGGAATGGCATGTGGCTTCCCTTTTAACTGATCAGTTCTAACAATCCATAGCGGACTATTGGCACCAGCCCAAAAGCACTGCTTGGTTTTGGTATTTAGCGAAATAATACTCATATCCATGCCATCTCGCTGCGATCCCCATTCACCCTTCTGCTTAAGAGCACCAATGATGTACGAACGGAGTTTGCTAAGTATCCTCGAGGGCTTGGTAACGTCACCACTTAGCACAATCTCGTTTAGATAAGAGATTCCGAGCATGCTCATAAATGCACCTGGAACTCCATGCCCAGTACAATCAACAACCGACACAACTATCCAATCGTTTATACGAGTTGCCCAGTAAAAATCGCCGCTCACCACATCCTTGGGTCTAAACATAATAAAGTACGATTGGATTCCCCACGATCGATTTACAAAGGTGATATCGAGATCGGGGAGCATTGCTGATTGGATAAAATGAGCGTATCGAATAGAATCGTCAATCTTAGTTTTCTGTTTCTCCAGTATTTCTTTTTGATCAATGGCGATTAGGTAAAGGTTCTCTATCTCCTTTTTGGAAACCTCTAACTTACCTTGCTTATCCTCCAACTCTTCAAGCTGAACCGAAATCTCCTCCTTCTGTTGGAGTATCTCCTCATTTTGCTCAGCCAGAGCTCTGTTTGCATTCCGCTTTTGCCTAAAGTACAATAACAGCACAATAAGAAATACGATAAGAATTACTATAATTCCAACTGACATGAATATTTGCGCCCGTTGGTTTACGATCCTTTTCTTAAAAAACTCTTTCTCCTTTATCATGCTTTCGAGCTGCAGCTGATTCTTTTCCACTTCGTACCTAGTGGTCATCTGGGCGAGGGCATTTGTTTTTTCGGTAGAAAAAATCTCCTGTCGCACAATAAGGAGTTCATTAGCATACATTAGGGCTTTGCTTGTGTTGCCTAGCTCCTCATAAATCTCCTTAAGGTAACCTGCAGATTCGCTAATGTAGATTGCCGAAGAGATGCTCTTTGCAATTTCAAATGCTTTTAGGGCATTTTTAAGCGCTTTCCCTAAAAACTGATTCTTTTCGCTATTATTAACTGTTGATTTTGAGATCAGTAAATTTAGGTATGCAAGATTCCCGTAAACACTTGCCTGCCCAATTCTATTTCCTGTACTCAAATAAACATCAAGTCCCCTCTGAAAATACTCTATTCCCTTATCAAACTTATCCTGCGAGGCATAAAGAATTGCAATATTGTTGTAACCCTGAGCCACCCCATTCAAATCATTTAGTGCTTGTTTTAACTCCAGTGATTTTTGGTAATTTTTAAAAGCTTGTTCAAAATTATTGCTATACCAATGGATAATCCCAATATTATTGTAGCTATACGAAAGCCCTCTTTTAATCACTTCAACAGAATTTCCGTCGGGTTTAGTCAAAAGACCTTCAAATATATCGCGGGATAGGGTATGATATTCCATAGCTTTATCATACGACTCCATCTCCTTTAGCACGCTGCCAATATTGTTGTAGCAATCGGCAATGCCAATACTGTTCTTATTAGAGTTAAAATACTCCAAGGCTTTATAGTAGTGTTTTAGGGCAAAATCAAAACTTCCCATATTAAAATAAACATTACCCAAATTCTGGTAACATTGTGAAACTCCAAAAGCATTATCAATTATATTATAAATATTGAGTGCTTTCTGATACATTTCTATCGATTTTGAATACTCTGATGTTTCCCTGAAGTGAAGCCCTGCAGTCCTAAGCAAATCAGCATAGGTTAACCTAAAACGTTCATCTACAGAACTCATAGATGCTATAATGCTATCCGCTTTGCCAAATAGCACAACCGCAGAATCGGGGTTTGAGGTTATCAATCCTTTTGCAACTTTTACCATTGCTATAGCCCGAGTAGAATCCGATTTTGCTTCTCGGTATGCATTCCAAAGAGAATCAACTTTAGCATCTTGACCCATGGATCCTAAACTGGTAAAAAGAATCAAAAAACATAGAAGGGCATTGATTGGGCAGTTTATCTTCATCTCTAATGAGTTTACTGTTGACTTATTTTTTTTGATGGTTATTCTACAAAGTTAATTTTTTTGTTCTCCATTCAAACCAAAGAGTTTAACTTCAACTGTTTAATTTTAGTTTTAAACCATTAAACGTATTTAATTGTTATACATACATAATCATAAAAAACATTGAAATGAGAAGAATACTGTTCACCCTAGCCGTTATCGCAAGTTTACTTGTTATATCGAGCACTAATAGTAATTCACAAAGTACCCCCATTGACCAAGTAGAGGTTGCACCAAATTTGTACAGGCTTTTTGTAAATAATGCAGTTGCTGTAATCGTTTTCGATGGTGATGAAGGGAAAATTGTTGTTGATGCTGGTTACGAACGAACTGCAATAGACCTAAAAAATGCCATTATGCGCATTTCAAATAATCCCATTGCATACCTCATAAACACACATATCCATGGCGATCACACAGGAGGAAACATAGTTTTAGGTGATGAAAACGTTACCATAATTGCTCACAAAAATGTTAAAACCTTCTTAAGCACCGAAAAAAAACAAGGAGACAAGGTAATACCCGCCTTTCCGAAAAACGGGCTACCTAGCATTACCTTTACCGACAGCCTAATGCTCGATAAGAATGGCGAGCAAATTGAACTCATTCATCTACGTGGAGGTCATACCAATAGCGATATTGTTGTTTATTTTCCCAACAGAAAGGTTGTTGCCCTTGGCGATTTACTATTTGCAAACTATTTTCCATATGTAGATATTGGAAACGGCGGTAATCCAATGCAATACCTTAAAAATGCCGAATGGATTATCAACAATTTTCCAAAGGATGTTATCCTAATTGGTGGACATGGTCCAGTTTATAGTATTAATCAATATAAGGAATGGGTTTTGACTCTGCAAAAAACAATGGCCTTAGCCAAATTGCAAAAGGAAAAAGGAGTTACATTGGAGAAAATGAAAGAGGATAAGATTCTTAAAGAATGGGAATCGTTTGGTAGTTTTTTTATTACCGAAGATCGTTGGTTAGAAACAATTTACCCATACCTATAAAACACCACCGAGCATGGGTTTGCTTTAGTTTATACTCATTATTGAAAAATTTTGTAACTTCGTAGGGTATTGTATTATGAACAAATATAGACTCTACAATGAAAAATCTAAAGCAAATTTATCTTATCCCTGCAATTGCAATAATTCTGGTTGCATTTGGCTTTTATACCTGTAAAAATTTAAACAACGCAGAGCAAAAGTTAATTAAGGAACTTAAAGCAAAAGGGCTTGTAGCCCAAGTAATATCTGCAGAAAATTTCTACAAAGGTATAACTCCCCCTAATTTTGATAGCATTGCAGGGGCTGATTATAAACCCTCATATAACGAAGAACCTGAAATTCCAGCTCAATGCTGGATTGAAACAAACTATGGCACCCAAAACGCATGTAAGTATTGTCATACCGATTATTTGGCTGAAATTAAGCATGGAAATGCATTCCCGATATCCGACGATCAAGAGGTATATAGTTTTCCAAGTCCAAACCTAAATAGAATACTATGGCAAAACCTAATCTATCCACAAAAAATTGAAGAAAGACTAGCTGCCGATGGTGTTGCCATTCCAAACATTGAAGATGTTGAATATGTTCGACACGACAACTGGACACCCGCTTTTGAGATGGCTCGCGGTAATGGAGATAATCACTGGGTAAACAATCAATCTCCCAATGCAAATTTCATCCTCTTCCCTGCCCTAAACCCAAACCATCTGTTTCCATATAAAAAGGAAAACCCCACTAGCAATGGAGTACATGGGTTTATTGACAACGAGGGTTTTGTACGAACCGAACAAGAGCAACACACAGGTTGGCGAGCAGTAAACTTTTTTCCCTACACCCTATTCACCCCTCTTACCGGAAGCGTAAGCGGAATATACGTAAGGCTACCTAAGAATTTTATGTCCACAAATGGAGAGGTTAATATTGATATCTATAAGCAAAACTTAAGAATACTTGAGAAAAACATTAAAAATCAACCCTGTAAGTTTACCAATTATATAGGCGACGCCAGTAATGTTAAAGTAAAGAAAGGATTCTACCCTGTAGGCACTGAATTCGCCCACCCGCTTCACTATGTCGATCTAAATGCCGATGGCGAAATAGGCTTAAATATTGATGGTGTTGCTGCTAACAACAGCTATCAGTATGAGTTTCCTGGCACCCGCTCGAAGAGGGTTAAGGAGATTAGGTATATGTATAAGTGGAAAGAGGTAGGACTTGAGGACATTGAAGAGGAAGAGAAAGAGGAAGATGACGAAGTTTCCTTTGGTACATATATTGGCGTTGAAGGACAAGGGTGGATTGATAATGGAGTAGGATGGATAATTGCCGCATTTATTGAGAATAGGCATGGACAGCTTCGTCCACAAACAACTGAGGAGTTAGCCCAATGCTTGGGCTGTCACGCAAAAGTAGGTACTACCGTTGATGCAGTATGGTCGTTCCAGCGCAAACTGCCCGAAATGGAAGGTTGGGCCGATATGAATTACGGGCAATACTCATCAAAGGACCCTAGCAAAACCAAACTTCACGATTACCTCAACGAACGAGAGCAAATGGGAGAATTGGGTTATTTTTATCATAGCGTTATTGGTGCAGATTTATATGGAGTGATGAAAACTGAGGTAAAAAATGAACTCATGCAATTTGTAAAAAAATCGAACATAACTCTTCCTTTTGCAGTAACTGCCATACTCGATGATGAAGCCATTAAACAAATGCCCAAAGAGCAAAGAGAGCCGCTGTTGCTTGCACGTCAATCATTAATGCGCATGTACAGCAAAAGCATGGAGTATATGCAGTATTGCAACGATGACGATAACTATTACATAAAAGGAAACGTTTTTTACCCATTACCAGAAACTATGAAGGCCAACATCCAAGGATATCGTAAAATTGTTCTCGATCAAAGTTTTAATTTAGGTAAAGATGTGTTTGGTAGTTCCGATGATCATGTGCCATTTACTTTCCGCTCTGATGGAACTGTTGTGGACGAAAATGGAACTATCATACCCGTTGGCAATGTAATTTATAGCAGACCCTACGATGAAGAAGGAGAAGGTACTACCCCTACAGGTATTGTTGAGGGAGATGCATTTGACATCAACGGAAACCCGGTGAGTTCATTTAGCGATGAAGATGAATTAAGAGGAAAGATTAGATTTAGCGGAACACTTGACAAATACTACAATCCGATACTTAGCGGGAAAGCTATTAGAAAGTAGTGGTAATAAAAAAACAAAAAGTGCTCACCTGAATGAATAGGGTGGGCACTTTTTTTATGCCAAAAAAAATCGAGATTATGCTGAAATAGACCTTTTGAAAATTTATGGGTGCATTTATTTACAATCATTAAACATTAACGTCAATCTATTGTTATTAGAATAACAAAAAAAACAAAAACAATGGAATACTCTACAAATAAAATAAAACATATTGAGGCCAAAGCATCGATTTGGATGCACAAGCATGGTCTTTTACTCCTGAGAATTAGTATTGGAATTGTATTCTTTTGGTTTGGAATTCTAAAGTTTTTCCCCGGCTTAAGCCCTGCACAAGATTTGGCCATTAGAACAATTAGCCTACTAACCCTAAACTTAATATCGGGCAAAACCATAATTATTGGCTTAGCCAGCTGGGAGGTTTTAATTGGCATTGGGTTTTTAACGGGTAAGTATATGAAACCAATCCTAGTTTTACTCTTCGTTCAAATGGCAGGCACCTTTGCACCAGCATTCTTTTTCCCCAATGAGGTTTTTAATGCAATTCCTTACGCGCCAACCCTCGAAGGGCAATACATTATTAAAAACATTGTAATTATTAGTGCTGCCCTGGTAATTGGAGGAAAAACATTTGTACGTAACCCAGTTGTAATCACTAAGAACAATTAGAATTTCAATTAAATTTTTGGCCTAGTCAGAACCTTAATATTTGTAATTAGCGAAATCAGATTAACTGCCAAATTTTTAATGCTAATTTTTTATTCAATAAAAATTGAACCTATCTTTATACTTTAAAATTGCACTATGGATAGCAACATCTATATCCTAAAGGTTCATGGAGCAGGTGCTCAAGCAGATTACCTGCAGCTACGCGATAGTACCATGACACTTATTGGCAATATTAGGTGTACACCTCCATATCAAGGCCTTAAACGATTATTTGAGGGCGAAACGATTATCGAAGAATTATCAAATGCCATTGGGCAGCTACCCTATGGTAAACTAACCAAAATTAAATTGTAGATGGCACTCGACACAATTATTGAGTTTAAAAAGGCATCAATCTTTCAGGAAGATAACCTTGTGCTTGCTGATGTAAACCTGAAAGTAGATAAAGGTGAGTTTATTTACCTCATTGGTAAGGTTGGTAGCGGAAAAACAAGTCTAATAAAAACCATAACCGCCGAAATTCCACTAAAAAAAGGCGAGGGACGAGTTGTAAACTTCGAACTCCATAAACTGAAAAACAAACAGATACCCTATCTAAGAAGAAAAATTGGAATCGTTTTTCAGGATTTTCAGCTGCTAACCGATCGAACTGTTAATGACAACCTAACCTTTGTTCTAAAGGCTACTGGATGGAAGAATAAGCAGGAGATGAAAGATAGGATTGACGATGTTCTTGATAAAGTGGGCCTTAAACATAAAGATTTTAAAATGACCCACCAACTATCAGGCGGAGAACAACAGCGGATTGTAATTGCCAGAGCGCTTTTAAATAACCCAGACATTATACTTGCCGATGAGCCCACGGGCAACCTCGACCCTGAAACATCCGACGATATAATGAAGATTCTGTTTGATATTGCAGCAACAGGCAGAGCTGTTATTATGGCGACTCACAATTATAGCTTGCTTAAAAAATTTCCATCGAAAACCTTGCGCTGCGAAAAGACAAGACTAGTGGAAACCGATCACACATCGGAGATTGATTTTGATAGCTTAATGGAGTAACCTTAAGTATTTCTTTTTATTACTCTGAATCATATTGAGATCTGAATGACCTCATATTTATACAAAAGCACAATCACCATCTCCATCTAAAAATGTTTTGTTGCTTAATTGTGTGCTAACCAATTTTGTTGCAAAGTAGTTTCGATACTGTATGCGCGATAGCCATGAAAAAGGTTTTAACCCTCTCATTGATTTGGCAATTCCCCCATTGTAAACGGTTACCCTATTGGCCCCAATTACCATACTGTGCTTAATAATAATTTTGGCAAAGAGTATTGCATTCTCTGTTGAGCATGATGCATAAGGCACAGATACCACGCCATCTGCTGCATTTATCATTATAAAACCCAAGTGATTACCTTTACAACGTACCTTTATAATCGATTGGTCAAACCTTTTTGGCGACGACGAAAAGAAATATTTCTGCCCAACCACATCTCCCAATGGCGATGATACAAGCCAAGGGTTACTAATAACCCACTCCAACTCCTGCCTTTTGCGTTGCGATGGAGTGTTTGCTGTTGCCTGTTCAAACATTTTTGCAAGTTCATCATCGGGAAAGGATAAATATTCAAACTGTAGGCCTTTCATCCGATACATCTTAGCAAAAAACGGCAGCGGATTAACTAGGCTTAGCAAGGCATCGAGAATTCTCAAAAGTGGATTAAAAAACCTAAAACCTTTACCTTTCTTACTCAGTATTGCCGTAAGGCAAGGCCTTAAATATAACCTTACCCCTTTTGAGGATTGAATAAGATTAAACCTCTCCGTTTTATCGTAAACAGCTTTCGACTCTAAAGCATAGTTTGTAAAAATTAACTTACCATCCCAATCGGCAAAAGCCTCTGAGAACAAGGCAGATGCAATGCCCTTTCGCCTAAACTTTGGGTTTACCCAATTGCCACTAAGCCATGCAACCCTATGAATATCTTGGCCAGCAAAAATTGTATCGGGCAAAAGGGTTCTATAGCCAACGAGTTCATCATCAACATAAGCCATATAAAGGACCACATCATCGGGATTTGCCCTTGGGTTCTGAACGTACGATTTGGCCCTATGCCTGCTAATAGGCACAATAGCCATATTACTATAGATTGAGCTTTCAACAAAAGCTAGCAGCTCAGAAACTTTATACCGCTTAATGTTTACCATAACCTAATTCATCCTTATGCTTACCTACCAACCCTTTGGCAAGGTAATAAAACAACTCTGATTTTAATCTGACTTTGGCAGTTACCACATTCACTTCCATGGGGATACGATGTAAAAACCGATAATTATTGGTTGGCTTATAGCCAGATGTACCAACCATTAGGTCGATTTTAGGGTTTTCGCCATCAATAAAATGCTTGTATATTCGCCCATCTACCCCATGGCTTGTGAAGGGGAATGCAAATAGTTTAGGTTGGTTTGGAATATTCTGCTGCACCCAATCAACACTTTGCTGAACCTCGATGAGTTGCTGCTCAAAGGATAACTCTGAGAACAAAGAGTGAGTAAGGCTATGAGCCCCAATTGTATACCCCTTACTACTCAATGTTAAAATCTGATTGAGAGTAAGATAAGGCTGGTGTTTATCCAAATACTCCGTGAAATTTAACCCAACTGCATTGGCAATTAAATCAATGGTGCTGGAATCGTTGTGGCCCAAACTAAAGAGCACTTCCTTAATCTGCTCTACACCTATACTCTGAATCCCCGTATTGTTTCTGAGGATTTCTACTAATGATTTTTTATCCTTAAAAACCGATAAACGATTATCAATAAGGCTAAGCTTACACCGGTAGAGTAAATCGCGATTATCGATAAAATTTGGGTTAACAAAAAAGGTGGCGGGAATTCCTTTTTTTGAAAGGATTGGTTCTACGATAGTGGTAACTTCCTTAAAACCATCGTCGAAGCTTAGGAATAGTGCAGGCTTTGCTAACTTTTTCTTCCCCGAGAGTATTAAAGGGACATCAGCAGGTATAGTGGGCTCAAAATGCTTAAGCAAGAATTCGAGATGCTGTTCAAACTGCTCTGGAGTATAAACTGGATAGAGTGAGGCAACGTGCAGAGGGAATACATTAGCAACTGTATGATAAAAGGGAGCAACTATTTTTGGCTTTACCAAGCCATGTAAAACCCTGTAGGGGAAAAGTTGTGCGATGGAATGAGAGAATTCTCGAATCATTGCCTAAATAGTTTTATATACCAAGGTAGCTTATTAACTATTAAATGGTTGTATTCGCAGGGGGTAGCACCGAACCCAGAATAGAAACGGGCAATTGAATCGATATTTGAACCTTCAAAATCGAGCACAAGGTGCGAATCTGCATTCTGATGAATGTAATGATCGATTAGCGCAAACATAGCACGGACATTCTTCCCCTCTTCTGTTGATGAGGCCAAAAGGTAGATAACCTTTCCGTTCGACTTAAGGAAAAGTGCACCTGCACAAAGCTCATTATGCATATCATATGCACCCAATACCTCGCCCACCCCTTTAGCTACCGCTTGCGTAATTAACTTTGTTAGCATATCAAAATGCTTTTGTTTTAAGGGTACCATTTGGTTCCCTTTTTTAAGTTCAAGGAGTTTAAGCGCACCTAAACCCTTATGAACAAGAACATTATAGGCAACGGCCTTTGATATATTTCTCTTGGTATTACTTGAGTACCTCGACGAAATTGTTGCATAGGGTTCAATTAAATCCAAATGGTATGTAACCCTTTGTGATACTTTGGCTTTGGGATAATCGAATTTAAGGAAAGTGTTGAGACTTATAGAAATAAAACGAAACTTTGGGGGTATTGCATCTAAAAACTCACCAACCAGCTTATGGTTTATAAGCCCCAACGAGAAAAGCCCTAACTGCTGAGTAAAAAAGGGTTGATAGAGGTAACTAATGCCAAACTTTGTGTTATACGTTAATGGAAAAACAGCCTTGTAATCGTCTCCAATTAATGCATCCCAATTTTCTGCCACGATATCGAGATACCAGGAGTAGCCATAAACTATTCCGTTTACCGAATGGGCTATGCATGAATCCCACTTGGCAGTATCAATATCGTTGCGCTTAACGTAAGTTATCTTCAAAATAATTGAATTTAATTCGGTAAAATGATAAATCCATATTGGTTGGGGGTGTGGCTAGTGTGGGAGAGAGTGCCACGTTTTCGTCCCCCAACGAAAACGACAAAGCAGGCGAAACCGTTCCGGGTTCCCAGTATCAACCCACATTGGCTTCACCCCTTGTTATGCTCAGTAGTTATTTTCATAGTTTATAAGTCGTTTTGTTTTTTATTCCAGTTTTCTCAAACATATTCAATTCTAAACCCTTTTTTAAATCTCTACTTGCTGTTGCAGAAGAAATGTCTTTAAAAATATTCATATAATCTTTTCTCGAAAACTCTTTTTTCCCTAATGCAATAAAATATTCTAACCTGTCAATATCACTCAAAATTCGGTTGTTAAAATCAAGGAGTTCAGTCAAAGATTTTTCGATAACACTTAGCATATATTCAATGAAAATAGTTGAATTCCCCTCTCTATCACTTTTCCCAAGAGCATTATAATAGTCTTGTTGTGTCTGACTTATAAGGGTTTCAAAGGGCAAGAACTCAAAAACAGGGTATTTATTCATAAGAATTACCGTTTGCCAAAATCTTCCCATTCTACCATTTCCATCCAAAAATGGGTGGATGAATTCCATTTCATAATGGAAAACACAACTTTTTATTAAGATTAAATCCTCGTTACCTTTTAAATAGCTAAATAAGTCATTCATTAGGTAAGTTACATTCTCTGCTGGTGGTGCTATATGTGTAACTCTTGAGCCTTGAAATATTCCAACCCCTTGATTTCTATACTTTCCTGAACTTTCAATTAATCCCTCCAATAGGTCCTTGTGCGCTTTCAAAAAGGATTTTGAGGAAAAAGGATCATATAAAGCGATGTTATCATAAACTTTAATTGCATTTACAACCTCCAGAATATCTTTCTTTGGCCCAATAACCCTTTTGTTTTCTATCAGAGCCGTAACTTGTTCAAGAGTTAAAGTGTTCCCCTCTATTCTTAAGGATGAATGAATTGTTTTTATTTTATTCTGCTTTCTTAAATGTGGAGATGGTTTGCTAATTAAGTTAGCATTAACTTCCCCAATTTTCTCTGAAATAGAGGAAATCAGATTAAGAATTCTAGGGGTAATGTTGTAAGGTGGTTCCATTGATACTATCATTTGATACTATCAAATATAATGTCAAATATTTGTAATTTCAAGATTATCCGCGATTTTTATTCAAACTATTGTGCGTTACTAATCAAGTATGCTAATCTCTTTAACAATACTCGTTAAAACATTCTCCCACCCTTTCCACTCATTTAATCCAGAGAGGGTTTCATTGTGCCAAACAGTTACAAACGTCCCATTTACGCTTTTAACCGTTTTTGCCATTGCTGAAACTTGCTCAATGGCTTGCTCTGGATTAAGTTTCAACCCTTGTAAAAGAGCCCTATCCATAACCTGAAATGGGATTAATTTCAAAGTTAACTCTTTTTCATCAACAACATTGTAAAAATTGAAGGCGGTGCAAGTGCTTGCCCTAAATCCAATTACATCAGAATATCCCATGCTGTAATCGTATGCTATTTCGGCTTGAGCAAGCATTTGATTGGTTTTTGGAAACTGTAAACGTAAAAAATGCTGCCGGCTATGCTGAACTGGGAAGTGGAGGGCATTCTCGAGAGTTATTTTCTCCCTCATCAACTTATCAAAATTGTTAAACGTGGAGTACGATGGATGGAGGCCGACGGTATGCTTTGCCCTAATTTTGCGCATTATTTTCTGGAAAGCAGGGTGATTTACAGAAATATTCCTGTCAAACCTTGAGAAACTACCCCCCAACCAAAACCAAATAGCATTGGGAGGCAAAAAACTGAGTAGCGTATCGTAGGTGTCAAAGGGATCTGACTTTAGCCTAAAACACACTTGCCAACGCCTATATGCATCAGCAAATTTAAAATGCACAAGGCTTTTAGCCATACCTAACTTGTTTCGCAATAAACCTTTATGCTTATAGGCAAATGCATTATCTATATCAATAGTAGGTATATATTTGAACTTGCGCTTAAAGATTCTGAGGCCAGGGAAACTTTTATCCAAAATTTTGGTAAACTCATTTACCCATAAATCGACTAGGGGTAGATGCAGGAAATTGTTTTTCACTGCTAGACTTTCCTCCGAAGGGAATCGCCCATGCTGGTCGGCATTGAATGGAAGATATTCCTCGTAACGTGCAATTAAATAAAACGATGCAGCAAAAATATCGAATGGTATAGTGGATGATTCATCTGTATTGAAAAAGATAGGGAGATCGTGCCATTGCGAAACGTGAATATACTGCTCCAAAACACCTTTCTGCTGCATTATGCCATGAGGGTAAATCTGAATTGCACCCTCAACCCTACGGCAAGAATATGCAATTTTGGGCAAGGCTGATGAACGAAAGACATTCTCATCGCTTGTTAACTCAACTTTAAACCCAAGCATAGTGCCCAGCACATGATTTAAAATGTACTGAATCCGTGGTGTAATAGTATCAACAAGCACAAGTAACTGCATGGGAACGCGATAAGGTTTAGCGCTGATAAAAGTATAAAATCTTTAACGAAATTTTCACCAAATTATTGGATTCGTTGGCCGAATCATAATCCCACTTAGCAAAAAAAGAGGGGAAAAATCCCCTCTTAACTAGTATTCTTTGCAAATTAGATTTACTCTTTAATAATCTTTAAAAATGATATTTTACCATTACTGCTCTCTACCTTAAGCAGATAAAGTCCTGACTTAACACTATCGGTATTGATAGAACCCTTGGGATTATTAACTGTTAATATGGGTTGACCAATTATGCTGTAGAAGGTTATTCGATTAATACTCGACGAAGATTCTAAACTTATACTTGAGCTGAATGGATTTGGGTAAACCCTAACCTCATCCAAACCATTGTAGCCAATGCCACTAATTGGCGAAAAAGTTGCAGTTACATCCATATCCTCAACTAGGTCTATTGTTACATTTGCATCTGTCGAGGTAAAACTGCCTGTCCATCCATCAAACTTAAAACCTGTATTGGGAATTGCCAATAGGGTAAAGCTGTCTCCATCTTCAGCCGTAATTGGTGAAGTATATTCAACCTCATCAACCTCAACTACTCCGTTGCCAACAATAGTAATAGTTAACGTAAACTCTTCAATTTGTGGAATTACAACAAACGTAGGGCTAACCGTGGTATTGTCGTCATTATCAATAGCCTCAACAGCATAGTAAACTTCACCATTTATAAGCGGCAATTGCAGTGAAACTGTATAGGTATCATCAGCAACAAACTCCATAGCGATGGTTTGGTCAAGGTTTTCTGAAGAGTTACCATACTTTAACGATACCTGCTGAATGCTTCCATCGGGGTCGGTAACCTCAGCAATAAAAGTAACCTCATCATTGGCAAAGGGGCTCACAGGCGAATGCGATATGCTTCCAAACACTGGCGATTGTGGTGCCGACTCGAGGCTAGTCCACCCCAAATTATCAATGGCAATTCGGGTTACACCATCCGAAACGAGTTTTATGGTAAAATTGCCACTTACGTTAATGCTACCAAAAGAGGCATTACCAGTATCCGTTGAAACACTAACGGGATCGCCAATTTGCACATCATTTATTAAAAGAGTTATGGTTCCATCTGAGCCAGTAAACATTTGCTCATGATCAAAAGTGATAGATGAAACACCTCCTGAAATGGTTTGGGACAGTAAATAAGAACCACTCGTTTTATTTAAGCATATTGCCCGTCCATCAATCTCTAGGTCGGTACGAGCATTTGTAGCGGTCCATTTGATACTATTATCGCCTGTCCAACTCCTGCTGCTATAGGATGAACTTGCCGCTGGCATTAAAGTAAAGGTCTCTACAAATTGGCTCCCTGAACCTCCACCAGAAACGCTTATTGTGAAAGATTGAGTTTCGCTTAAACCTTCGGTACTTGCCACCAGCACCACATCATTATCGCCAATATGACCTTCGGCAGGAGTGCCATAAAGAATGGCGGTGCCATTACCATTGTCGGTAAGGGTTAACCATGTGGGTATTGTGGTTGCATTGAATGCTATTGCGGCTGAAGCATTACCAACAACGCTGGCCTGAACAGTATAAGAATACTGCTGATTAACTGTAGCCGAAATTATTGGAGTTGAACCAAAAACAACTTCAGGAACAACAACCTTAATGGTGAACGACTGATTGGCAGATGTTTCGCCATCGGTTGCCGTAAGGATAATATTATGAACTCCTTGATCGCTTTGAACTGGTGTACCCATAAGGGTTGCAGCACCATTTGTACCACCGGTAAAAGTTAACCAAGTGGGTTTTTGTGTGCAATTTATGGTAATGGGGTTACCACTTTCGCCCGTTGCAGTAACGCTGTATGCGTATTGCTCCCCAACCAATACTTCAGTAACCGGCACAGATGTGAAGTGCACGCTAATTGTGCCATCACCCCAAATTAAATTTACATACTCGGGGTGATCGATGAATGGGTTACGGTTATGCTGATAATCGCTATAAATTTTATTATTCCTATCAATCTCCTTTTGGCTAACCGGATCCTGCTCATGCCAATCCATTAGCAGATTAACTGCCCATTCCGTATATGCCGGGTAAGAGGTTCCGTTAAGCATAGGAGAATTCCAACCAGAGATTTTGCTCTCGTATCGGGTTGCCATGTAAAAATATCCACGGGCAAAATCGCCCTTATACTCATCAATGGGCTCGAAAACAGTACCCGAATAGCCCGGATATGAACTAGTTCCTTTTTTTGAACCATTGGTTGATGTCCACGTAGCACTTCCAACCTCACCAAATGGAAAATTCCCTCGCTGTCCATTTACATAACCATCGGTTGGTACCAAGTGGAACATATCGGAATACATTGGTTTTCCACCATCAAACCAACTTTTAGGGAAAGAGTGCTCCCTATTGTAGCAGCTGCCCTCACCACTATAATTCCCGCACTGATCGGAACCAAATGTATACTCATATGCGGGAGTACCACCCGGAACATCGGAGTACATGTCCCATACCTTGCCATTTGGCTTCTTATCGGTAAACTTAAAGGCTGTCCACAAGCCATCATAACTTATGACAGTATGACCGTCAATAATACTGCTTAAGGCTGTTTTTAATTCAGCGCCAGCTAACCCATTTGCCTCATCGTAATAGCCGTTGGGGGCCTGTGCCAATGAAAAAAAACTGATAGAAATAAAGAGGGTAAAAAGGACTAATAATTTTTTCATAAAAAGCGATTAAATATTTGTATTGTTTTGTAGAGTAATTCCAAAATTTGGTTTATTTAAAAACAGAATTAAATCATTATTAAACTGTCAAAAAAGGGGCGTAAATATAGTGTTATAAATTAAATGAACCATTAAGATTGTTACTTGTTTACACCAAATTCTAAAAAATATATTGTAATCGATAAATTAATCCCAATCTTTTAATAAAACTTATTGCTGAAACCATAATTACCTTTACTTTTACAGCGTAAACCAAAGAATAGATATAACATGGACGAGGACCCTTATCCGAGTAGTTGCCAAATACTAACCAGTTTGTAAGGGACCACGTTGTTTCCTTACAGATATAATTGTAGGGAAACAGTTATGATTGAAACACAAGTTAACTTCCAAGAGTTAATCCAGGAGAAGGAATGGAAAACGCTGCGGAATGAAATTATTCTTCTTGACCCATACCAAATTGCCGAGGTAATTGAGGAATTAAGCGATGAGGACGATGTAGTTCTTTTCCGCTTACTACCTCGGGATATTGCCAAAGACACATTCCAACACCTTACACACGATAAGCAAGAGCAGATTATTGGCGGATTGGCGCACAACGTCACCAAGCTCTCAAGCCTGCTTAACGACCTTGACCCTGATGATAGGACGGCCTTTCTAGAAGAGTTGCCGGGGCAAATTACCCTTAGGCTTATACAACTCCTATCGCCAGAGGAGCGAAGCGTGGCTACAAAGCTACTGGGCTATCCAAAGGATAGTATTGGAAGGCTTATGACCCCCGAATTTGTTGCCCTTAAACCACAATTTACAGTAAGCCAAGCACTCGATCACATTAGACGATTTGGGCACGATTCGGAAACCCTTAATGTGGTTTATGTTATTGATAATGATTGGAAACTGATTGACGACATTCGTATTCGCGATATTCTGCTTGCAGACCCAAACAAAACCATTGCGGATTTGATGGACAGCCGGTACGTATCTCTAAGTGCTTTTGACGACCAAGAGATAGCCATTCGGGTTTTTCAGGATCAGGATAGGGTTGCTTTACCCGTTGTTGATACTGAGGGAGTACTCCTGGGAATTGTAACCTTCGATGACATGATGGACGTTGCAGAGGAGGAGTCGACAGAAGACTTTCACAAGTTTGGTGCCTTTCAGGATGCCATTGTGAACCCGCTTAAAGCAAAAATTGGCTTTCTTTACAAAAAAAGGGTTCTGTGGCTAACTGCTCTAGTTTTTATGAACATTTTTTCGGGAGCAGCCATCGAAAGATTTGAACTAACAATTCAGGCTGTTGCTGGATTGCTTCTTTTTTTACCGTTAATAATTGCTAGCGGCGGTAATGCTGGTGCACAATCGGCTACCCTTATGATCCGATCTCTGGCAACAGGTGAGGTAGAAACAAAGGACTGGTTGTTGTTGGTAGGTAAGGAGTTTTTGGTTTCGCTGCTGCTTGGAGTAACTATGGCTGTTGGAGTTAGCCTAATTGCGAGCATACGTGCACCTGAAATTGTTGCAGTTGTTGCTCTTACCATGATACTGACAGTTATTGTCGGTAGCTTAATCGGTCTTTTATTGCCATTTGCTTTTACTCTGCTAAAATTCGACCCAGCAGCGGCAAGTGCACCGCTTATTACATCCATCGCCGATATTACGGGGGTGCTAATCTATTTCTCAATTGCTACGTCGTACTTTGGGATTTAGCTTTAGGTTTTAATCGTATGGTTTGGTGAAGGGTTCAATGCGAATACCTTTCACTTTACCTCTGCCTTTTTATAATTTACAACCATTCAAAAAAAGTTTAGGGAAATTTAAATTATACGATGCAATAATTGGGGTTATTTTTTAACTCCAATCACATCCCATGTGACCCATGAACCTATTCCACCCATTCCAAAATTGAATATTGCTGAATCATTTCTTAGATATGCAGGAGGATAAAAATGAGTGTGACCACCTCCGGAGTATTCTGGATAGCTTAATACTCCACTTGAGTCAACTATCATCTCATTACTCTGAGTATAAACAACATCAGATATTGTAGTCAATGTATCGATTCCCCAATGAATCAATACTCGATTATTAACATTGAGTGACTTTTTAATGAACCCAGAATAATAATAGGTAGAATCAGACCAAATAAGTATCCCTGTTTGCAAACTATCAACCCAAATATAAATTGGATCACTATAGGTTATTTCGAACTTATAATCACCAACATATTTATCTCGATAATCATCCTGCTGCTCTTTTTCACAAGCCACAAAGCAAAACAGGATTGAAAAAAGAATGAGTATTATTTTTGGCCTTATTGGATGGATTATCATAATATCAGCAAAATTTAAAACAACAAAGTTTAAAATTAGCTATTATTTACAATGATTTTAAAAATCTAGTTCTACCACTGTAATACCCGCACCGCCAAACTCAACGTGCTCGTCGGCAAAGGTTTTTACAAATGGCATGGTCTTTAAGAAACTCCGTATCTCCTGACGGAGAATTCCATTGCCCTTACCGTGTAGCACCCGAACACGATGGATACCAATCATAGCAGCCTCATCAATTAAATCCTGCACCTCTTCAAGTGCTGCGTCGGCTCTATATCCCCTAACATCGATATCAGATCTAAAGTTAAGTCTTTTCTTATTCAAATCGAAGCCCATGCCTGTTTGGGGCGAACGTACTATTCGCTCTGCTCTGCGATACTCGTTTAGCGAAACTCGCTCTAACCTGTTTACCTTAATACTAGTGAGCATACTGCCAAACGCAACCATTGCGCTTTTTTTATCAATCTGCATTACCTCTCCAACAGAGTCCTGCCCAATAATCCGAACCTTTTCGCCCGGTGCAATTTGTTTTGAAATTTCGGGCACCGCATCTGGAGTCAATTTTGGTTCTCCCTTTTTAGTCTTACGCTCCTCATTGCGCTTCTGGCGCAAACGAATCTGCTCCATCCTATTCTCTAGGGTCGAATCGAACTCAGGTTCTTGCTCTGCAATAATCTTTTTTTGCTCTTCAAGGGTTGCCCTAGCCTTCTGGGTTCTAACCCTATCAGCATCCGACTCCTTAATCTCACGTATGGTATTCTCAATAATTTTGTTCGATTTAGCAAGTACAGCCTCAGCCTCGTCTTTTGCCTTTTTCAGAATTTCCTTTCGCTTACTTTTTATGGTTTCTAACTCCTCAGCAAGTTGGTTCTCATACTCCTCAGTTTTCTTTGATGATATCCTAATCTGATCGCGCTTGCGCTCCCAGTATCGCTTATCTCTCGATATTTCCTTTAAGTGCTTCTCAAAAGTGATGTGGTCGGTTCCTGTTTTTGCCTCGGCAAGTTTAAGAACCTCCTCAGGGACTCCAATTTTGCGAGCAATTTCAAAGGCAAAACTACTCCCAGGTTTGCCTATTTCCAACTTAAACAAAGGCTCTATCTTCCCCATATCGAAAAGCATCGCACCATTAATTACCCCTTGGGTGTTGGCTGCAAAATGCTTAAGGTTACTGTAGTGCGTGGTAATAACCCCAAAAGTACCCAACTGGGTTAGCTGCTGAAGAATTGCCTCGGCAATTGCTCCTCCAGCTATAGGCTCGGTTCCTGCACCAAACTCATCAATAAGTACAAGGGTTTGCTCATTGGCGTATTTAATAAAAAACTTCATGTTAAGCAGGTGAGAGCTATAGGTACTTAAATCATTCTCAATGGATTGCTCATCACCTATATCAATAAACAGTTTTGAGAAGATACCCATTTCTGAGTTTTCAAGAACTGGTGGTAAAAAACCACATTGCAGCATGTATTGTGATACTCCAAGAGTTTTTAAGCATACCGATTTACCCCCAGCATTTGGTCCTGATATCAACAAGATTCTGTTGTTTTTATCCAACTCGATATCGAGCGGAACAACTTGTTTTCCCTCCCTCTTAAGCGCCTGTAATAGCAATGGATGAACTGCCTTACGAAGGTAAATCTTAGGCTCTGCCTGCAGAATAGGCATTGCACCAACAACAGAAACCGCAAAAAGCCCTTTGGCCCTAATAAAATCTATGTCGCCAAGAAAATCATACGCTTTTAGTAATTCAGGTAAATATGGCCTTATACTATCAGCAAACTCTACCAGAATCTTCACAATCTCACGGCGCTCATCATATTCCAACTCTCGAATCTCGTTGTTAAGTTCAACTACCTCAACAGGTTCAATAAAAACAGTTTTCCCTGTTGCAGACTCATCATGGATAATCCCTTTTAGTTTACGCTTATTTGATGCACTAACTGGGATAACAATACGACCCTCGCGCATGGATGTTGTGGCGTCGTCATCAACTAAACCTTCCGCTTGAGCAGCCTTAAGTATAGAACCTATACGTTTTGATACCGAGGTTTGCTTTGATGCAATCTCGCTACGAATACGGGCAAGTTCTGATGATGCATTATCCTTTATTTTGCCAAAACGGTTCAGAATTGCATCTATTCTGTCGGCTACAAAGGGGAAATAATCTACACCCGTAGCTAAATCAGCAAGGTATGGATATTGCGGTTTTTCGCCTTTCTTCAAAAACCTTACAACTGCCTTAATGGCATCTAGCGAACGGCGGAGGGTAAACACTTCCGCCTCGTCGAGCCAAGTTCCATCATGCTTAATCCTATTAAGAAAGGGAGTTGTATCGGCATAACCATCAACCGGAAAGGAGTCCTCCATCTGGCAGATGGTTTTCATCTCGTTGGTTTGATGAATTAACCTTGAGATAACCTTAAAGTCAGTATAAAAAGAAACCTCCTCGGCCTTGCGTTTACCCATTGGGCAAAGGCAAAGTGCTACTACCTGATTCTGGATACTCTTAAAACCAATCTTCTCCTCGAAAGTATTAGGGTAGATATTCTGCATGTTAGCTAACCTAGTTTAAAATTACCTAGCAAAGATAAGAAGAGTTTAACTTTTGCTGCTATCAATTACAACACCAAAGTAAACACCCTGCACTACCTTATCAATCCACTGGTTTAATACTGTTGTTGATAAATTATCTAAAGTACACATTAGCCTCAGCTCTACTGAAGGTTTTACGCCATCGTACGAGGGCTGAACATAAACCCTGTTTAATAATTTAAACCCTAATTCCGAATAGAATTTTATTCGCCTTTTGCTTTGATCATCAAGCGGCGGTTCAACCTCGAGAAGCAAAGGTTTAACTATGGAATTGAGGAGTTTACGAACAACTTGCTTTCCAATGCCCTTGCCCTGCAGATAGGGCATAATGGCAAAGTGCTCGATATAAACAAACTCATTAAAGTCCCAAAAGGTGATTAAGCCAATTAAAGCATCATCCTGATAAATATGGTTGATATGGCAACGGGGGTTTGAGAGTAGTTGAACAAGCTGACTATGCTCTCGTCGCTCCTCTGGTGGAAAACTATTCTCATAAAGTTCTTTTATGGCTAAAAGATTCTCATTGGATTGAGAACGTTCAAATCTGATTAACATACTGAATGTTTACAAAAAAGGCACTACTGACCGATGAAAGGAACAGGAGTGCCTTGAATTATTAGGCTGGATATGGTTAAACTATTCCGGCAAATCCCATAAAAGCTAATGCTAAAATACCTGCAGTTACCAGTGCTATTGGAGCACCCTTCATTCCCTTTGGAAGGTCAACTAAATCAAGCGATTCGCGAATCCCTGCAAATACTACCAAGGCTAATGCAAACCCAACCGCAGTGGATACGGCAAAAACTACGCTCTCAAGAAGGTTAAACTCCTTTTGAACCAAAAGAATGGCTACTCCAAGGATAGTACAGTTAGTTGTAATTAAGGGTAAGAAAACACCCAAGGCCTGATATAGTGCAGGGCTAACCTTTTTAAGTATAATCTCAACCATTTGAACCAGAGCCGCAATTACCAGAATATAGGCTACAGTTTGCATATAAGCAATGCCCAAGGGGATTAGCACAAAATACATGACGAGGTACGTAACAATAGCAGAAATTGTCATAACAAAGGTTACTGCACCACCCATTCCCATTGCCGTTTCAATCTTATTTGATACCCCAAGGAAAGGACAAATTCCCAAGAATTGAACCAACACAATATTGTTGACAAATACGGCTGATATTATAATTATTATATATTCCATATCAATAACTATTTTTTGGATAATTTATTCATAACGGCGATGAGATAACCAAGCGCTATAAAAGCACCTGGCGCAAGAACAAAAATAAGCATTGCATATTTATCGGGGAAAAGGGCTACACCAAAAACTTTTCCACTGCCAAGAATTTCTCTGATTGATCCCAGCAGAGTAAGTGCAAAAGTAAATCCAAGTCCCATACCTAAACCGTCAATAAATGAAGCGCCAACCGTATTCTTCGAAGCAAAGGCTTCGGCCCTACCCAATACAATGCAGTTAACCACAATTAGCGGAATAAACAGACCAAGCTGTGCGTGCAATGCAGGGAGAAAACCGGCCATACTTAAATCGACCATGGTTACAAATGATGCAATAATAACAATATAGGAAGGGATACGTACTTTAGCAGGAATAACATCTTTAACCATTGATATTGCTACGTTACCCATTACTAGTACAAAGGTAGTGGCAAGCCCCATTCCCATGCCATTAATTGCACTAGTTGTGGTTCCAAGGGTTGGACACATTCCCAGCAACAAAACAAAAACAGGGTTCTCTTTTACAAAACCTTTCGTAAAATTTGATAGCCGGTTCATTTCACGCCTCCTTCCTTAATTAATGCATCGTAAGCCCTTTGAACAGCATCGCAATATGCTCTTGAACTGATAGTAGATGCGGTAATGGCGTCAACATTTCCACCATCTTTTCTAACAGATAACTTAAAATCTGAAGGATTTTTACCCTGGAATTGAACGCTGAATTTTGATTTTCCGCTTTCCATCTTATCGCCCAACCCTGGGGTTTCTGTATGGGCAATAACCTCAATGGAGTGTATTGTTGCATCAGGCAAAAAACCTACCATTAAATCAACCTGTCCGCCAAAACCATTTTTGGTAAAGGTTTGAATTGCTGTGCCTACGGGCTCACCATTTTTTGTGGCAGGGTAAAAGATTATTTTACCTCCATCAACTTCCCTCTCAAAACTTTGCGCTGTTGGTTTATTGTCAAACTCAGGAAGAACCTTACTTATGGCACCATTAACCTTAGCATTTTTTGCATCGTTAATTGGTCTCTTAGTAAAACTGTAAACAAATCCCAAACTTGCTGATGATAGAAGTGTTATCGTTAGCAGAGTGATGGTCATGTTCTTAAAAGTTGATTCTTTAGCCATACTAGTAAATGTTAAATGTATAATGACTAATGATTAATAATCTTTGCATTCGCATTTTTTTGTGCTGTTTTTCTGGATGATATAAATATCGCTGTTAACTCGCTTGATTCATTTATTAATAGGTGCAATTGTTCAGTATTTGATAAAACACTTTCGTCTCTAGCAAACTCTAACCAAAAATGTGACTCATCAACCTCCTCAAGAGCTATGCTTAACTTTGAGACAAAACTCTTTTTTGACTGGGCAATACAAGCTGCACGATAATTCGCAGCAACAGATGTTGAACATCTAATTAACTGCCCCTGAAGGTGCATTCCTAATTTATTATTTGGAAATTGCATGGAAATTTTTACACAATCATGTGCAAATTTTTTTGTTCTTTTCTTTAAATCCATTTCAACCATGCTAATCCAAATTATTCATTAATCAATGATTATTAATCATTTAATCTCCTCTCCAAATCGTGATGGTTTTATGTATCTGTTAATTAGGGGTACAAAAGCATTCATTATCAAAATTGCAAAGGAAATGCCCTCGGGATAAGCCCCCCAAACTCTTATAATTACGGTGATTAATCCTATTCCAATTCCAAAAATCCACATCCCCTTGGGATGCATTGGCGAGGTAACATAATCGGTTGCCATAAATATCGCCCCCAGCATTACACCTCCTGTAAGCAAATGGAAAAGAGGATCGGCATTAGCCTCGGGGTTAATAAACCAAAGGATCCCTGTAAAAACACTAATGGTTGCAATAATAGAAATGGGAATATGCCAGGTTATAACTTTTGTAAACAGCATCCATAGTAGCCCAATGAGCAGTGCAAATGCGGCAATTTCACCTAGTGATCCCCCCATGGTTCCCATAAAGAGTTCCATATGACTTGGAATTTGACTAGAGATATTGCTCATCAAATCGCCCTTTGCTAAACCCTCCTTCACAATTGCCAAGGGGGTGGCGCCGGTAATCGCATCGGTATCCATTCGCATTGCCATTGGCAAGGGCCAACTTGTCATTTGCACAGGAAAAGAAACAAGTAGGAACACACGACCTACTAAGGCTGGGTTAAAAGGATTCTTCCCTAACCCCCCAAAGGTCATTTTTCCAACCCCAATGGCCACCATTGCGCCAATAATAACAATCCACCAGGGTAAATTCGACGGAAGATTAAAGGCTAAAAGAAGCCCAGTAACCAAAGCTGACCCATCGGTTATGCTAGGTTTAACTTTTAGTACAAACTTTTGCAAAAGGAACTCAAAAGCCAAGCACGTTAATATGGATATTGACGTTACCACCAGCGCTTCAATGCCAAAGTAAAAAAGCGTAACCGCCAACGCAGGAATGAGCGCCAGCACCACATTGTACATCAACCTTGGAGTAGAATTACCACTGTGGATATGAGGCGATGGTGATACAACAAGCAGTTTATTCATTATTTTAGGGTTTATATCATCTATTCTATTTGATTTTTATTTCTTTCGGGCTCTAATCATTGCTGAAACATCACCCTTACCCAAGCGGATATAATCGAGTAGAGGGAGATTTGCTGGGCATACAAAGCTGCACGATCCGCACTCCATACAATCCAGTATCCGATCCTCCTCCATGCGTTCTGTCATCTTACGCTGTGATAGTCGGATAAGTAGGTATGGCTCAAGCCCCATAGGGCAAGCACTAATACATTTACCACATCTTATGCATGCTGGCTGCATTACTGGGCGTAGAGATTCCTTAACTGGGAAAAGGATAACTCCAGAAGTACCTTTTGTAACAGGCGCTTCAGTAGAGCTTAATGCCTTACCCATCATAGGGCCGCCATTTACAACTTTGGCATTATCCTTTGGTATTCCACCGGCAGCCTCAATTAGGTTTGAGATTGGTGTACCAATTCGAACCATAAAGTTGCCTTTTTTAGCAAGATTTTTTCCCGTAACAGTAACCACGCGCTCAATTAAAGGCTTGTTTTTTTGAACCGCCTCATAAACAGCAAAGGCAGTACCAACATTATGAACTACAGTTCCAACTTCAATTGGCAATGCACCCGATGGAACCTCGCGGTTAATTAGCGATTTAATTAACTGTTTCTCACCTCCTTGAGGATATTTCACTTTTAGAGCATGAACTTCAATCCCTTTGTAATTTGCAGCGGTAGACTTTAAATGCCTAATCGCATCGGGCTTATTGTTCTCAACTCCAATAAGGGCGCGTTCAACTCCAAGCGCTTTTTTTAGCAGAAGGATTCCAATCATCAATTCATTTGCTTTTTCAAGCATCAGCCTATGGTCGGATGTGAGGTAAGGCTCACACTCAACACCATTAATAATAAGCACATCGGCCTTTTTACCTTTGGGAATTGAGAGTTTTACATGCGAGGGAAAAGTTGCGCCTCCAAGTCCAACAATACCAGCCCCATTCACTTTGGCAATAATTTCCTCTGCCGATAAAGCAATCTCCTTCTTAAGATCTGGGGTTCTGTCAATTTCAGAAACCCACTCATCACCCTCAACCGTAATTGTAACAGCAGGGCGCTTATACCCAGTTGAGTCAATAATTGGATCAAGCGATGCTACGGTTCCCGAAACCGAAGAATGTATATTAGCAGAAACAAAACCAGAACTTTTGGCAATTATCTGTCCCACCAATACCCTATCGCCTTTGGCAACAGCAGGGGTTGCAGGAGCACCAATATGTTGAGATATAGGAATAACCACTTGCTGAGGTAAAGGCAGTACCTCAATTGGCACATTGGCCGAAAGTTTACTCTCTGGGGGATGTACCCCGCCTTTTGGGAACGTTTTTAACACGATTATCTGGTTTTTTAGATATGAGTTATTAAAACTATTTGCAGATTTTCCAGCGTTACGCCGTTTCTGTCTCACTTTTAGCTTCTAACTTTTCCTTTTTGGGCGGAAAGTTAATTTCCAAAATTGAACCAGTTGGGCATTCATCCACGCATTTGCGGCAAAGTTTACACTTATCGTAATCGATATACGCCAAGAAATTTTCCAGAGTTATTGCATCGAATGGACAAACCTTAACACACTTGCCACAACCTATACAGGCAACCGAGCATGATTTTTTGGCAACTCCCCCTTTATCCTTGTTGATACACGAAACAAAAATACGCTTATCCTTTGGTCCTTTCTTGCGTAGTTCAATAATGCCTTTAGGGCATGCTGTAACACAAGCACCACACGCTGTACAATTATCTTGGGAAACTATTGGAAGGCCTGTTTTTTCATCAATATAAATTGCATCGAATGCACATACAGCAACACAATCGCCTAAACCCAAGCAGCCAAATTGGCAACCCGTATCGCCACTGAATAATGTTGTTGCCAACTTGCACGAAGATGCCCCATTGTAGTTAGCTGTTTTAGGCCTATTATTGGGGGATCCAGAACAGCGCACAACAGCAATCATTGGTAACTGCTCAGCAGCACTCTTACCTACTACTTTAGCTGCAGCTACTGAAGTTTCGTTCCCTCCTACTGGGCAAAAAAAGCCGCTGATATCATCTGCATTAACAAATGCTTCGGCAAACCCCCTACACCCCGGATACCCGCACCCCCCGCAGTTTGCACCCGGCAAAACGGCTTCTACCTCATCAATGCGAGGATCTTCATACACCTTAAACTTCTGGGCTACAAAATAGAGAATTACCGCAGAAAGCACTCCAAGTGCACTTAGCATTAAAACGGTATAAATAATAATTGAATAACTCATGCTATTCTATAATTAAAGTGATTCTAGTTCAAAAGTAATGTGGTTTGAAATGTTATCCTTGAATAAATATAGCGCATAATAATAAGCCGCCAAAATACCAAGAGATGCCAATCCAACTACTCCCTCGCTAACATTGAAAATGGTTAGAATAATTAAAACGGCAACAACAACAATAAATGGCAGGATATATCCAATAAAAAGAGCCTTAAACCCCATAGTTTGCTTAAGGATTACCAAAACACTATCGCCAACTTTCAGATTATGGTTAGGTTTTAGAACGGAGATTATTTTCTCGGTGGTATCAGAAAGGCCACAGACACCCTTTGCATGGCAAGCTGCACAAGCCGATTGGCTTATAATAGACACAGTTATTTCATCCAAATTAATTTCCTGAACCCTACCAATATGATCTACAGTTTTAGTACTTTTAGTCATTTAGTATACGCTTGAAAATTATCTACAAAAATAATTACTTTAATTATTGATATCAATCAACTGGACTTAAGTTTGTAGTTTAGATTCATTATAAATAAATCTAAATATTATAATTCAACTAAACTTTTTAGAAAAAACTTATATTTGTGATAAATAACACCAAAACTAAAAATCTATGAAAAAACTACTATTTGCATTTGCTCTGTTATTATCAAGTACGAGCCTATTAAATGCACAAATTGAAACCTTCGATCTTTCAACTTATAAATGCGAATTAAGGGTTGAAAAAAAGACACATAAATGCAACGGCCAGCCTACCAAATACATGAACAAGCAGGCCGTTTGTCGAACGAACTTTAGACGCTCTTTGAATGCCCGTTTTCTCCTCTAGCC